>OHDV01000032.1_pt1 | contig 82801 bp, 59 predicted proteins | sample 1567041 | NCBI WGS metagenome assembly OHDV01 (sample SAMEA3879517, study PRJEB24766) | human gut metagenome | biome: human-associated habitat; feature: feces | place: USA | collected 1985/1987
TTTAAAATTCTATAGCGCAAAGTTACGGTTTTATTTTCATATCTGCAAGAGTTTTCTAGGATTTTTAAAAGTAAAAAGGTAAAAAAGTAAAGATTTTGCTATCCCAATATTATCTGATAACTTTTTCTAAAACTTTTCGACCTGTACGGTTGAAATTACCCACACGCCCTGGGCTAGGAGCTTACTTGCGAAACTTGAATGCATACTTTTGCACGCAAGCGTATGCTGCAGAATATTCAAGTGGCTCAATCAGCTTACTCAAGTGGCTCAATCAGACGACTCAAGTGGCTCAATCAGCGAGTACAGCCGACTGTGTAACCCAGTTCAGTCGAATCCTTAACCCGATGCAGTCGTCTGCGCAACCCGATGCAGTCGAATCCTTAACCCGACACAGCCATATCCTTAACCCAGTTCAGCCACATCAGTTGGTAAACGGAAGTACATTATTTGTTTACCTCATTTGAGTGCTCAATGACTACCAGGGAGAATTAGCCTTTCTGAGGGTACCATCAGGGACAATAACAGGTACCATCAGGGACAATCATGAGTTTTATGATATGCCCGAATGACTACCAGGGAGAATCTTAAAAATACAAGGTACTGAATATCATACAGTTAGATGCAGATTTTTCTTCCCTATACTATACCAAGTATATTATATATATACATTTACATCTTTTACACTATACGTAATACGGGAGGAAAAAGATTTTTTTTTCAACAAATCAGCTTTTAAAATGCATTTTTTCTCTTCAAAAATTTGCATAAGTCTGAAATAAATATTACTTTTGCAACATGAAAGCGCGGAGAATGCGATTCTCCTCCCGATGAAGGACACCGGGAAATGCTTTCGGTTAAGGATTAGAACATAGCTCATTGAGTAGGATTCAGCCCCAAAAGGTGAGTGATCAAACTGTAATCCTTACAGGGCATTCTATGCCTGATAAATTTGATGAAAATTTATCGGCATGGATGCAGAGTAAGGACATAAGTTTGACAGCAAGAGAAAAGGCTGAAACTCCTTCCATCACGGATTGAGAATTTTTATCTTGTTATGTTTTCCTTACTCCAATTCCATGCCGGTTTTCAATAAACAACAACAAGACTTGCCCCAATCGGTAGGCCATTAACAATTTTAAAAGAAACCTACAATGGAACAATTTAATCAACAGCATCCGGGCGGGCAGCAGGCCTTCCCTCAGACAAACCAACAAGAGAAACAACTGATAGCCATCCTTGGCGTACAGGGATTGTCTTACCAGAACTATTCTGTGCTAGAACTCAAAATCGTTCTGCAGATTATCAAGCATGCCCAGAAAGCCATCTTGGGCTATGTTATCCCTTATCAGGTAACTTCACAGACTTTTAATGGCTTCACCGCAGAACAGAGAGCTGCAGACCACACCGATGTCATCATGAAACTGTCGGAGTTTCCTTATGGTGCTCATCATTATCCGCAATTGCGCGATGCCATCAAGCGTATAGAATCCCAGCCCATCCTGCTGCCGTTTAAGCTGGAAAAACAGACATTATACCGGAAATTTGCATGCCTGTTTAAGAGTGAGATATACCAAGACCGGCACAAGAACTGGATGGTAAAATTCCGCTTCGACAACAACGTGATACGGTTTTTCTACAATTTCGACAAGGGAGTCAGCCGTATCGACCTCAATGCCATCAACCAATGCCGCAGCGCATCGAGCATCAAGTTATATATCATCATGAATTGCTGGGGTGCAAAGGGATTCACCATCTGCAAAACGGCGCATATCCAGCAACTGATGCATGGCAGGGAAGATTACTACAAGACCTGGTCGGCACTGGACAACAAATGTCTGACTTTTGCCTGCAAAGACCTCAAGCGCCTTTACCAGAACCACATCATCGACCAGTATCTTACCTATAAGCCTTTCTTTCTGGAGGAGGGTAAAAAAGAGAAGCATCACCTGCCCGAACACATCACCTTTACCCTGCACGACCGTCGCACTTCTGGCGAAACTGCGGAGGGTGCAGAAGTGAGCAGCGAACTGAGAGGACAGCGGAGCAAACTGAAACTCCGGCTGCAATACAATTATGATGTGAGCGAGAAGAAGGCAGACCAGCTGAGCGGCTATCTCAGGTTAGATATGATTGGCGACCTGGAGGACTTCTTCCTGCGAAAGGATTATTACATAGCCAACTGCAGGCGTTCGAACAAGAAGATGAACATAGGTGGCTATATAACCACAGCCATGGTAGGTTTCTTTAAGGATCATGGTGTAGAAGGATTGTAAAAAATATAAAGCTTATGAATTATCCCCAACGTATGTACAGCAAGACCGAGCTGGGTCTGCTCTATTTTCCCGACACAACCGACGGGGCAACAGCGCGCCGTCATATCATGGGATGGATTAAGCGTTGTGAGCCCCTCTGGAACGAGCTGCAGCGTTTAGGCTACCAGGAGCATAGCCAGTATTTCCCTCCCCGCCAGGTATCCACCATCTTCGAATACCTGGGCGAGCCGGGGGCATAAAGAAAAAAGGGTGTGTCATAAGTCCAGATAATGGCAGCAAGGTCGGGCTGAGCCAACGGTCACCGGCCGAAGGGAAAGGTAAAGCCCAAAAGCTCCTAGCCCAGGGCTAGGAGCTTCTGCTCATCGGCTCATTCATACATCATCGGCTCAGCCAAGCCTCCGGATTGAGCTTGGCAGTCTCCTTGCGAAGCTGGAACTGGAGGATGTTTTCAGAGCCAACACTACCCAAAGCTTGACGGGTACTTACCTTCTGACCCTTATGAACGCTGACCGATTTCAGATTACAGTAAACAGAGATGTAGGCACCATGACGGACCAGCACGTTCCACATGCCACCATAACCGAAGACGGCACTCACCTCACCATCGTAGATGCTGCGAGCCACACAACCCGGCTTGCCCTGGATATTGATACCCTTATTGTCGAGCGTTACACCCTTCAAACCTTCTACATGATACTGACCGAAATGACTCACCACACGGTAACTGCCGCTGATAGGCATCGGCAATCGGCCACGGTTAGCCTCGAATCCACCGCTCAGCATGCGGTCTACCGAACTCAAGGTAGAAGCCTCCTGTGCCTCCTTCCTGGCAGCGGCAATCTCACGGGTACTGCGTTCCGCATCCATCTTCGCCTTCAACTCGGCAGCCCGTCTTTCAGCCTCCGCCTTTCTTGCAGCCTGTTCGGCAGCAGCCTCACGGGCAGCCTGTTCTGCGGCGGCACGCTTGGCAGCCTCGGCAGCAGCACGCGCCCTAGCCTGCGCTTTTGCCTTCGCCTTAGCCTCAGCCTGGGCAGCAGCCTCCTCCTGAGCCTTTCTTGCAGCCTCGGCAGCCAGTCTTGCTTCTTCGGCAGCCTTTCTGCGGGCAGCTTCGGCAGCAGCCTCACGCGCCTTGGCTTCGGCTATACGACGGGCATTCTCCCTGGCAGCAGCCTCGGCAGCAGCTTTCTTGCGAGCCAGTTCCTCGGCACGCTTCTTGGCGGCAGCAGCGGCAGCAGCCTTTCGCTTAGCCTCGGCAGCAGCACGGGCTCTCGCCTTGGCAACTTCCCGAGCAATCAGACGGTCAATCTGTGCATTGATTGCCGCATCTTTCTGACGCTGGTCGGCAATCACAGCCTGAATGGTCTTCTGCTGTTTCTGCAGTCCCTGCACCATTTCCTGCTGCTGGGTCTGCTTACCTTCCAATGCCGTCTTCTCCTGCTTACCCTTATATAATAAGGTGTTCTTATGTCCCTTTACATGCTGCAACTGCTGGTGCTTCTCGTTCACCTGCTTCTGCTTAGCCTTTACAGCCTCGCCCTGCACCTTCTGATAGGAAGAATACTGACGGATGAAGGAAAGGCGGCGATACATCTGTGTCAGATTCTTGGCACTGAAGATGAACATCAGCTTGTCCTGAACCGTATGATGACGGCTCATATAGCGCATGGAACGGATATACTTGTTCTTGCGGTCCTGCAACTGTTGCTGAAGCGTTTTCAACTGTGCCTGCAGAATGCCGATATTGCCGTCAATATGATGGATATCCTTCTGGATACCGTCAATCTTCTTCTGACGCTGGTCTATTTCTCCGTTCAGCGCCATCAGGTCTTCAAGACGTTTCTTCACATCCGCCTTATTTCTCTGCAAAGCCTGCTCCTGTTCTCTGATCTTCTTCCGGATAGAAGCGCGTTGTCCCTGCAAACCTCGGATAGAGGCATTACTATAGGTTGCCGCCTTGCGTTCTGCTCTGGTTGACGCAGCTGATTTGGATGTTTTTCTGGACACATGCCTTCTGCTGTTCTTCTTTCTGGCAGGAGTAGCAGCCTTCTTTTTCGCAGTTACGGCAGTCTTCCTCACCGGCTTCTTCTGGGCAGTATGGTTCTGCGCAAAAGGTGCGAGCGAGAAGGTGATTGCCATGATGAATAATAAGATTCGCTTCATTTCTTATATTAAAAACCCATGTTCTATAATTTCAAACTCTTGATGAGTATTTACATACTCAATATCTTGCTGAGCACATCAGTTGGAGAAATCTGCTTGTATTTGCCCGAAATCTCGGTCTGAGTGCTCCATTTGCTGTCGGTCTTCACCTGATTCAATTCCAGATTGATCTTAGCCTCCTGCTTTTTCCTGGTAGCAGTAGTGGTCATCGACAGATTCAGGGAGGCAGGGAACATCTTGACGCCTACACTCTTGAAGTTGCCGTAGTCGACGTGGAGATTGGAGGTGCCGTTCTGCGTACTCTTATAGACAACATCTGCTGCTGTGATACGGCCGGTAGTGCGGTTGGCTGTCCAGGCATAGGTCATATTGCCGTTCCTGTAACTTACCGGCACAGCATCTCCTGCCACATCCAGTCTGGCATCAAACTTCTTCAGGTCTGATTCCTTCACGGTCCTTTCGCCCGGCAGGAGCAGCTGGTTCCAGAAGAGAGCCTGCAGAGAATAGAAGGAGATGCCCTGCTTCTTGAGGAAGTCTACCTGGGTATAATCTGCCTTGATATATTCCTTGTGCAGACGGTCGATGATAAGTACATGGTCGGGAGTAAACTCCAGACGGCCCACCTCTGTACCTAAGATAGGAATAAAGAGCTGGATGCGGATGATTTCATCCTTACGCATGCTCAGTTTGCCCGGCACGGTAATATCCTTATCACCAGCCTGGAGAGTAAACGACATGTTGCCTACAATATTCTTGGTATACACCTGATTGTCTGAAACCTTCTGTACGAAAGCCAACTTCTTGAGCGTCTCACTCTGACGAGAGTCTGAACCCTTGGTGGCATTCTCTTTCTGATGACTGGCTGATGTGGAGCCAGAGCCCTGTACATTCTTGCTGGTTCCGCAAGAACCGAGGAGCAGGATGCTGCAGGCTGCGGCAAGCAGCATCATCTTATTCTTCTTCATTATATATTTCATCTTTCTTGATTTTTCTACTTTCCGTTTATTTCTTCTTACCTTTTCTAACTGACTTCTTCGTAGCGGTAGGTTTCTGCTTTGGCGCATTACGCTTCTTCAGTTCTTCTTCGGTAATATATTGTCTGTTCTTAATCTTCCATGCCAGCACCTCAGTCTGGTTCTCGCCGGTATAGGCTTTCTTCCAGAAATCTACGGATTCATCGGCCATACCGTTCATATAATAGATATCGCCGGCATGTTCCAGAACCGTACTGTTATCTGCGGTGGAATCGCGGTTTTTGAGTGCCTGATCTATATAGGTCTTGGCATCAGCATAGCGTTCTTCCATAAAGAGAATCCAAGCATAGGTATCCAGATAAGTACCGTTGTTCGGCTCTGCCTTGATGGTCTTGTAGCTCATCGACTCAGCCTTATGCAGGTCAACGCCCTTCTCGCTCAGATAGTAGGCATAGTTGTTCAGCGCCATCACGTTGTCATCTTTCCATTGCAGGCAGGAGTCGTAAGCCGCAAAGGCTTCCTGCTCTTCACCTTTCTTATGAAGGATATCGCCGGTTACGGCATAGAGGTCAGAAACCAGGTTAGCCGGCGACTGTGCATTCACCTGCGCCAATCCGAGACGGAACTCACGGAGCGCCTCGTCTTCCTTATCTTTCTGATAATACGCCATTCCACCGAAGTAATAGAACACCATTTCTTCGGGATTATACTCCTGAGCCGCCTTACATTGCTGGGAAACCAGGTCATATTTCTTCTCGTTCCAGAGCATCTGTACGAGTTGCATTCTGGCATTCACGTTATCCGGAGCTATGGTAAGCACCTTTTCGAAGGCACGGCAAACAGAGTCGGCCGGCATCTTCTTCAAACTCATATAAGCAGCTCTCATCTCTGCCACTTCGGCTGACGGATGAGCCACGTTGAGCGCCTTGTCAAACAGCGCAATCACCTTGGTAGAATCGCCCCCTTCGCTCTCGTTCTTCTGAATGAAAGAGCGGTACATCATCACCTTGGTTTCCAGATCCGATTTCGGACTCATCAATATCTTATCGAGCATCTGCTCGGCAAGCTGCTCCTGATGGGTGGCATTATAATAGTCGTAAAGCGACATCTGGGCATAGGAATTGTCAGGCTCTTCCTTCAGCACATCGGTAAAGCACTTGTAAGCTTCCTTCTGGCGGTCGTGCTGTACGAGCCAGTTGCCCAGCATTGTCTTGTACTGCATATCCAGCGGATGCTGGTCTACCAGCGACTTCAGTTCCTGATAGGCAGCCTTCTTGTCGTTCATCAGTTCATAAACTCTCATTTTAGAGAGGGTGAACTGTTCGCTTTCACCTTCTTCCACCTCAAGACGCGAAATGGTTTTGAGTACTGATTTATAATCCTTATTCTGGGAATAAAGCTGAACCAGGATGCGGAGGGCATCGGTATTACCGTGGTTTTTGGCATACAAATCCTCATAGGCATTGATGGCAAGATCGTATTTCTGGCTACCTATATAATATCTGCCCAACTGCTCTGCATAGGTCTGGTTTTCCGGATTCAGTTCTATTGCCTTCTGCATATAGGCAAGTGCCAGGGAATCCTGCTTGAGCTGAGAATAGAAAAGCGACTCATAGAAATAGGTTTCAGCCGCCTTCGGGTCAATCTTCCGGGCATGCTCAAAGAGGTCGAAAGCTGCCGAATAATTGCCGGCAGCCTGCTGGCGCGCTCCCTCCAGGAAGAAATAGTTGTAGCGCTGGCGGTCGTTCGGAGAGAGATGATCCTCCTGAACCGCCGGCTTCTGAACCGGCTGCACCTTCTTCTTACGGGCAAGCGACGGCATGGCTACCGAACCCAGCAAGACCAGCCCCATTGCCCAACTGATATTTCTAAGATTCATCTTCACGATTCTAATCCTTTCTATTCTATCTTTAATAATCTGTTATTTTACACCCGTATGACCGTATCCGCCGGCTCCACGTTCGGTTTCATCGAGCTCATTAACCTCGATGAAATCGCATTGTTCGTGCTTGGCCAGCACCATCTGGGCTATACGTTCGCCATCGTTGATAACGAAATCCTCTGTAGAGAAATTGATGAGCAGAACCATGATTTCACCGCGATAATCGGCATCGATGGTTCCCGGCGTATTCAGTACAGTAATGCCATGCTTCAAAGCCAGACCGCTGCGAGGACGGATCTGCGCTTCATAACCTGCAGGCAAAGCCATATAAAGACCGGTTGGCACCAGTCGCCTCTCCATAGGATGAAGCACGATTGCCTCATCGATGTTTGCACGCAAATCCATGCCGGCACTCTGAGGTGTGGCAAACGCAGGTAGAGGCTGATGCCCCTTGTTGATAATCTGTACTTTTATCATGACTTTTTCTTTTTTATCTGTGTCTGAGTTTAATAATCTGCAAAAATAAGCAATTTTGATGGAATAAATGAATTTTTGAGGATAAAAACATGTAATTTATCATATTTTATTTTGATTTGTGCTTACTTTAGTGTATTTTTGCGCTACAGAATCAAGTAATACAATAATATGGAATGGAAACAACTGATATCCAACAAGCGTTTCGGACAGGAGCATAAGCATGCCGAGCGCCATGATGATCGCTCTGAATTCAAGCGCGATTACGACCGTCTTATCTTTTCATCGGCATTCCGCCGCCTGCAGAACAAGACGCAGGTTTTCCCTTTGCCGGGCAGCATCTTCGTTCACAACCGCCTCACCCACAGTCTGGAGGTGGCGAGTGTGGGCATGTCGATAGGTAACGACATTTCCCGACGTGTGATCCAAAAGCGGCCTGAACTGAAGGATACGCTCGTTGAGGAGATAGGTACCATTGTAAGTGCAGCCTGTCTGGCACATGATTTGGGCAATCCGCCTTTCGGTCATTCCGGCGAGAAAGCCATCCAGACTTTCTTCTCAGAAGGACCGGGTCAGAAAATAAAACCAATGGTTTCATCGGAGTTTTGGGATGATATTACGCATTTCGAAGGCAACGCAAATGCCTTCAGAATCCTGACCCACCGGTTCAAGGGGCGCCGTCAGGGAGGCTTCGTGATGACCTATTCCATGCTTGCTTCCATCGTAAAATACCCGTTTGCAAGCAGTTTTGCCGGCAACCACGGCAAATTCGGTTTCTTTGCTTCCGAAGCGGAGTCTTACAGGAAAATTGCCGATGAATTGGGCATTTTTTGCAAATCTGCACCGGGTGAGCCTCTCAAATATGCCCGCCATCCACTTGTATATATGGTAGAAGCTGCCGACGATATCTGCTACGAAATCATGGACATTGAAGACTCCCATAAGCTCAAGATTCTTTCCTTTGCCGAGACCGAGCACTTACTGCTGAGTTTCTTCGATGAAGATATCCAGCAGAAGATACGCCAGCGCATCATCGACGAAGAAATGACTGACGAAAACGAGAAAGTGGTTTACATGAGAGCCAGCGTCATCGGAAAGTTGGAGAACGAATGTGTGGCAGCCTTCCTGGCGCACGAGGAGGAAATCCTTGCCGGAACTTTCGAGGGCAGTCTCATCGACCATATTTCCGAGCGCCAGAAAAAGGCATACAAGGAATGTGAGAAGATCTCCTACTCTAAGATTTACCAAAGCAAGCCGGTACTCGACATAGAACTGTCGGGTTATCAAATCATGGCAACTCTGATGGAGGTTTTCATAGAGGCAGCCGTCAACCCATCGCGTTTCTACTCCAAGCAGCTCTTGCGCCGGGTAAGCAGCCAGTATGATATAGAGAACGAGAATCTGGAGGAGCGCATCATGGCGGTAATTGATTATATCAGCGGCATGACCGACATCTATGCGCTCGACATCTATCAGAAAATCAACGGAATCAGTCTGCCTATTGTATAAGGGAAAATGTAAGGGATAAAACAGATCTTAAACTAAAAAATAACACGGACAATTTGAATTTGTCCGTGTTATTTTTTTCTTCTTATTTTAAAAACACCCCGTATAACGGCATGTTGGTGATATTAGCCTGCTGACGATAAGGCAACATAGAATAACGGATGGCTGAAATATCCGGATGCTCCATCAGATAATGATGAAGGGAGGTTGCCTTGACGCTTGTACCCCCTTTTACCTCAATAGGCAATAAGACACCATCACGCTGAATCAGAAAATCCATTTCCATACGAGAAGTATCGGAACTGTAATAATAAATATGCTGCAATCCGGATGCAAGCAACTGCTGCAACACATACTGTTCCGTAAAAGCTCCTTTATATTCAGTAAATACCGCATCACCCAAAAGAACCTCCTTGGCAGACGTATCAGCCATGGCGCCCATCAACCCGCAATCGCATAAATAGAGCTTAAACGCTGATAAATCTTCATAAAACTTCAGAGGCAACTCCGGCTTCGATACCTTTGTTATCTTATACACCAGTCCAGCATCCACCAGCCACTGGATGGCAAGTTCAAATTCCTTGGCCCTACCGCCCTTCTTCAATACACCATAGACAAACTTTTTGTTCTCCTTCGACAACTGCCCCAGAATGGATTGCCAAACCATATCAATTCGGGGCACTTCCTGTGATGGAGCATGCTTGGAGAAATCACTGGCATAGTTGGAAAGAATCTCGTTCTGCAGGCTGCGCACCTGATTGAGCAACTTATTTTCAGCAAAAGCCTTTACCACTTCGGGCATGCCACCTACATAATAATATTGTCGCAGCAAATCCTTCAGTTTTTCGTGAAAAGCATTCATCAGTTCATAATCATGGCTGTGCATCAGCTTCAGCAACTGCTCCTCGCCCATCGCCATGAGAAACTCCTCGAAATCCATCGGAAAGAGACGTAAGGTCTGCACCTTGCCTACAGGAAACGAGACTCCTGCATGCAAAGCGACTCCCAGCAGAGAACCAGCTACTACAATATGATATTCCGGGGCATCTTCACAGAAATATTTCAAAGCCTCTAAAGCCTGCGGGAATGCCTGCACTTCATCCAGAAAAATAAGAGTTTTGCCTGGAATAATATCTACCCCAGTCAAAGCACTTAAACCCTGAATGATTCTGGCAACATCAAAATCACCCGAATAGATAGCTTGCAGGTTTACATTCCTATCGCAACTTACGTAAGCCAGACTATCAAATTCCTGCCTACCGAATTCCTTAAGGACATAAGTCTTTCCACATTGTCGTACACCATTAAGAATCAATGGCTTGTGGTGCTCCTGACTCTTCCATTCCAGAAGCTGTTCATATACCTTTCTCTTCATATCTTTACACTTTTAGACACATAAAAATGCCAGAACGATACACTTTTCGACACATGAAACCATGCTATCATTACACTTTCTGACACATAAAACCTGCGCAAAGATACACTTTTCGACACATAAAACCAAAATTCCGCTGCCTTTTCCGAGATTCATTAAGACTATTTAACCCAAGTTGTTTTGCCCCATACGCCCTGGGCTAGGAGCTTCTGCCCTTTCAGGGCGTGTGGGGACATGATGGTGTTCTGATGCCTGGGGCGTGTGAAGCTTACATGCGAAACTTGAATTAAATACCTTTTTCCTTATAAATCAAATTATTGGCTCCGCTCGTAATCTTCAGAGCCTCAGGATGTTCCTTAATAAAACTGTTGATATGGCGAACTCGCTTCTCTTCCAAAATCTCATCGATGGCGATGAGGATACCGGTCTCCTCCACATCACCAAAACCATAGTTGATGGCGGTACCGAAAAGCTTCATCGTAGGACTCAGACTCATGTAGGCATTAACAAGAGGAGGAATATTATAACCCAACTTGCGAACTTCACGGTTCAGGATGCGATAGTCTGCCTTGAAGTCATCTTCTGTAAAGATGGCAGCCAAATCACTCTCTGGAGTATCCAATTTCAGCGGTTTCATCGGGAGTACGAGGTTCTCCTTGTCATCGAAATGCTTCTTGAGGAAATAGAGAATCATGTCGCGGCCACGACGGATGTAAGACGGATACATTGTCATCTTGCCGAAGAAATATTTTACTTCCGGATAGAGAACCGTCAAAGCGCCCAAACCATCCCAGAGATTGTCGAGAGCAAAGATGCTCTTGGTGTTGGTACGCACATTCTGATATTCGAGCGAAACGAAGGAACGACCCAACTCTACGGTATAAGGCATATACTCCTTGAGGAACTTGTCGGAGAAATGGAACATGTGGCTGGTTGCCAGCTTAGGCTGTCCCTTCTCATCGAGCTCCCAGTCCTTACCCAAGAGATAACGGTAACCGCCGATAATCTCATCGGCTTCAGGATTCCAGACAATCAGCTGCTTGTAACAGTTGTCACCAAAGTCGAACTCATCAAGATCCATAGATTTGCCCGTTCCGCCTCCCGCTTCGCGGAAAGCGATTTCACGAAGTCGACCAATCTCTTTCAGCACATTAGGCGAATCATTTGCCGTAACGATGTAAATCTCGTTATGGCTCTTATTGGTCATTCTCAGTTGCTTTTCGGGTGTAAGCTCGCTCTTCAGGAGCTCACGGTCAATCGGTTGGATGATTTCTTCTTCCATATTACTCTTCTTCTATGCTATGATTCTACGATTTCGTTAATATAAAACAATGTTCCCGGGTTTTGCAAACCATTAAAGTTCATAAACCCTGTCTTCAACATACTGCGCCCACTCGGTAGCCGACTTGCTCTTATCAAAAGTCTGCCAAGGAATCGGTTTGCCGATGGAGATGCGGAAATGCTTGCCCACATTCCTGTACATCTCGTCAACCAGGAACAGCATGGCGAGATTAAACGGCAGATACTTGTCGCTAAATCGGGCGATGCGGTAGAAACGTTCAGAGTTGCGCCCTCCGAAATGGATAGGCACCACATCGCGCTGATATTCTATACTCTTAGAGATAAACGTCTTCTTCCAAGGCAGGTCGTGGATGGTTCCATCCTTGCGCTTGCGGCTGTTCAAGCCTGCCGGAAACATCAGCATGTGGTTGTCACTCTTGAAGCCCGCCTCCACCATCCGTGGGAAATCGCGACTCTGGCGACCCGTCTTGTTGATGCCGATACTTACAGGTTTCAAACCCGGCAAGTTGAGCAGAAGATCATTCACCAGATAGCGGAACTTGCCATCATAGTGCTTGCCGATGATGGAACCGAGACATACACCGTCCTGTCCGCCCAGAGGATGATTGGAAACAAAGGTATAGAGTTTGCCGTCGTTCTTGTCAGGCAGGTTTTCCAAGCCTACGATTTCAACATCCATCTTCAGATAGCGCACACATTCGGTGAGCCATTCAGTACCTGAAAGGCCACGGCTCTCCCACAAGAACCTGTTCACCTCGTCCTCGTGAATAATCTTCTTGAGCCAGGAAACCAGGAAGCGCGGTACGAATTTCACCTTGCTTCCCATCTTGCTCTTAAGAATCTTATCTATGTCTATCGTTTTCTCTATTGATTCACTCATGTTTGCTAAAACTTATATAAGTTAGTGCAAAAGTAACTCAACTTTTTCAAATACGTGCCATTTTTTCCAAAAAAATAGCAAAAAAGCGAAAATTTATTAGTTTTTTTAAACTATCACGACAAATCGAGCCCATTTTGCACGTATTTTTGCAAAAACATCACACTTGATGAGACCAAAAAGGCGATGCCCGAAACTGGAAGGTGAAGTTGACCAAAAACAACTTTTTCATTAAGTTTTATAAATTTTGTGGGAAAATGTAAGGCTATATGGAGATTTTTATGTACCTTTGAACCCAAATTTATACATTAATAAATACGCACGCAATATTATAACGCGATAAGACAGCAAAAAGATATATGATAAAGACAGCAGAAACATATCACGTACCGGTGCTCCTCAAGGAGAGCGTTGACGGGTTGAACATACAGCCAGGAGGCATCTATGTAGACGTAACCTTCGGTGGTGGCGGACATTCCAGAGAGATTCTGTCGCGCCTGACTGAGGGAGCGCACCTGTACAGTTTCGACCAGGATGCCGATGCAGAGCGCAACGTGGTGGCAAACGAGAACTTCACCTTCGTATGCTCCAACTTCAGATTCCTGAAAAACTGGATGCGCTACTACGGGGTAGACGGACTCGACGGACTGTTAGCCGACCTGGGCGTATCGAGCCACCACTTCGATGACGAGACCCGCGGTTTCTCCTTCCGTTTCGACTCCCCACTCGACATGCGCATGAACAAGCGTGCAGGCAAGACTGCTGCCGACATCGTAAACGAATATGACGAAGGTGCCCTTGCCGACATCTTCTACCTATACGGTGAGCTGAAGAACTCGCGCCGCATCGCCTCGGCACTCGTCAAGGCAAGAACCGAGAAGCCCATCCTTACCACCAAAGACTTCATGGCAGCCGTAGAGCCCCTCTTCAAGCGGGAACGCGAGAAGAAAGACATGGCAAAACTCTTCCAGGCGCTGCGCATAGAAGTGAACCACGAGATGGACGCCCTGAAAGAGATGCTCCGCTCAGCCACGGAACTTCTGAAACCGGGAGGCCGACTCAGCGTCATCACCTATCACTCGCTGGAAGACAGAATCGTAAAGAACATGATGAAAGCGGGCAATGCAGAAGGCAAGATAGAGCAGGACTTCTTCGGAAGAATAGAAACCCCTTTCAAACTCGTGAACAACAAGGTTATCGTTCCCGATGCCGACGAGCAGGAAAGGAATCCTAGGAGCAGAAGCGCCAAACTAAGAATAGCAGAAAAGAAATGATAAACGATAAAGACATAAACATCAGTGAGAAGCCTATAGCCGAAGAAAAGGCACAGGCATCACAGGAACCGCCGAAGCAGGAAACTCCGCAGCAGGAGCCACAGCAGCAGGAGGCTCCACAGGCTTCGCTCAAGGAAGTGATTGCCAAGCAAGCCATTGAGGAAGAGGCGTCAGGATCATCGAGCTTTACGCTGCGAAAGATTCTGGGTGGAGACATTCTTACCGCACAAATCATACGCCGGCAGATATGGCTCGTTATCCTCATCGTGTTTTTTGTCATTATCTACATATCCAACCGATACAATATCCAGAACGATATCATCGAGTTGGACAAACTGCAGAAAGAACTGCAAGACACCAAATACAAAGCACTGTCTACAAGCAGCCAGATAACAGAGAAGAGTCGTGAAAGTAATGTGCTCGACATGCTGAAGAACAACAAAGACAGCGTGCTGCACATCGCCACCCAACCTCCATACATCATAAACGTACCCGAAGAATGAGCAGCAAATTTGATCACAAGAAAGTAATGCCCCGCTACAGCGCCATCGCCATCATCATGACGATTTTCGCCATAGCCGTAGTGGGTAAAGCGCTCTACATCATGACCGCCAAGCATGATTACTGGATGAAGGTGGCAGAACGGCAGAAGAAGGATTCCGTGACCGTAAAGCCAAACCGAGGCAACATCTTGAGCTGCACAGGACAGCTGATGGCAAGTTCGCTGCCGGAGTTTAAGGTTTTCATGGACTTCAAGGCGCTGAAAGATGCAGAAAACGACTCGCTGTGGGATGCCAAGCAAGACTCCATCTGTCTTTGCCTGCACCAGATATTCCCGAACCTGAGCGAGTCTGATTTCAAGAAGCACCTCACCGAAGGTCGCGCCAAGATGAGCCGCCACTGGCCGGTTTATCCGAAGCGTGTAGACTATAACACCTTCACCGAGATAAAGAACATCCCTGTATTCCGCCTGAAACCCTACCAGAGCGGTTTCCACTGGGAAGAATATAATGCCCGAACCAGAACTTACGGTTCGCTGGCAGGCCGTACCATCGGAGCCATGTATGGCGCCAAGGATACCGCCCGCTTCGGTCTGGAGCTGAGTTACGACTCCATCCTGCGAGGCACCAACGGTATCGTGCATCGCCGCAAGGTTCGCAACAAGTTCCTCGACATTACCGATACCCCTCCTATTGACGGAGCCGATATCGTGACCACCATCGATGTGAGCATACAAGACCTTGCCGAACGCTCACTCATCGACGAGCTGAAGGAAATCAACGCCAATGTGGGTGTAGCCATCGTGATGGATGTACCTACGGGCGACATCAAGGCCATCGTAAACATGGAGAAATGTTTCGACGGCGAATACAGAGAAATCCACAACCATGCCGTGAGCGACCTTCTGGAGCCAGGTTCGGTGTTCAAGCCAGCCTCTATCCTCGTAGCGCTGGACGACGGAGTGGTAGACACGACCTATCACGTAGAAACCGGTGGCGGTATATGGCCGATGTACGGCAGAGAAATGAAAGACCACAACTGGCGAAAAGGCGGATACGGAATGCTGACCCTCGCACAGACCCTGTGGTACAGTTCGAACATCGGTGTGAGCCGCATCATAGACGACCATTACCGCAACAACCCGGAGAAATTCGTAAAGGGTATCTACCGTACCGGTCTGCACGACGACCTGAAGATTCCACTGGTGGGAGCAACACCAGCCAGAATCCGCATGCCGCACAGAAACAAGAACGGACAATATGACAACTGGGCAAAGACCAGTTTGCCATGGATGAGTATCGGATATGAGACCCAGGTACCGCCTATCTCTACCCTCACCTTCTACAACACCATCGCCAACAACGGCAAGATGATGCGACCAAGATTCGTGAGCAAGGTAATGAAGAACGGAGAAACCATCATGGAATTTCCTCCTGAAGTGATGCGCCAGCAGATAGCCAAGGAGAAGAGCATCAAGGAGCTGCAAACCATCCTGGAACAGGTGGTAAGCGTGGGACTGGGAAAGAAAGCCGGTTCGCCTAACTTCAAAGTGGCAGGAAAGACCGGTACAGCCCAGATTTCAAAAGGTGCCGGTGGATATAAGAGTGGCGGAACCAGCTATCTCATCAGTTTCGCAGGCTACTTCCCTGCCGATGCGCCACGCTACAGCTGTATCGTCTGCATACAGAAATCCGGTTTGCCTGCTTCGGGCGGTACGATGTGCGGTAAGGTCTTCCATCAGATTTCAGAAGGCATCATGGCGCAGAGTCTGAAAGTTGACGTAAAGGACGCCCGCGACTCAGCATCCGTCTTCGTTCCTGACGTAAAGGCAGGCAATATCCTTGCTGCCAACTATGTGCTCAGCCACCTCGGCATCAAGACCAATGCCAACTGGAGTGGCAGCTATGCCGACGGCAACCCTATCTGGGGCAAGGCAGAGCGCGTGGGTAACCACAGCATCAAGCTCATCAGGGAGAAGCAATACGGCAAGACGATCGTACCCGACATTACCGGAATGGGAGCCCGAGACGCAATCTACAATATGGAGAGCCGGGGCATCAAGACCCAGATTATAGGTAGAGGAAAGGTAGTAAAGCAGAGTCTGGTGCCGGGAACGGTCATCAAGAAAGGTGCCGTATGCAGCATTGTGCTCGAATAAAACTCAGAAACAGTTATCTGAAACCCTATATATAATAAGGTGCAGATAAAGAAATATATAGAATATAAAACAGAAACAGGATATGAAGTTACAAGAATTACTCAAAAACATCGAGCCGGTTCAGATAATCGGCGATGCTGATGTAGAGGTTACGGGAGTAAACATCGACTCTCGCAAGATTAAGGAAGGTCATCTCTTCGTTGCCATGAAGGGAACGCAGGTTGACGGTCACAAGTTTATTCCAAAGGCATTGGAACTGGGCGCAAAGTCGGTTTTGTGCGAAGACATGCCTGAAGAGAAAGTTGAGGGCGTAACTTACATTCAGGTCGCTTCGACCGAGGATGCTGTCGGCAAGGTAGCAACCCTCTTCTACGGCGACCCTTCAAGAAAGCTCAAACTGGTAGGCGTAACAGGTACCAATGGTAAGACCACCATTGCCACCTTATTATATAATATGTTCCGCAAGTTCGGCCATAAGTGTGGTTTGCTCTCTACCGTCTGCAACTACATTGAGGACGAGGCTATCCCTGCCGACCATACCACCCCAGACCCTATCGAACTGAACATGCTCCTGGGCAAGATGGTAGAGGCTGGCTGCGAGTATGCCTTCATGGAGTGCTCTTCTCACGCCATCGCACAGAAGCGTATCGGAGGTCTGCAGTTTGCCGGAGGCTTGTTCACCAACCTGACCCGCGACCACCTCGATTACCACAAGACATTCGAGAACTACCGTAACGCCAAGAAGGCTTTCTTCGACGGACTGCCTAAGACAGCCTTTGCCATTACCAATGCCGACGACAAGAACGGCATGATCATGGTACAGAACACCAAGGCTACCGTGAAAAACTACTCTACCCGCAGCATGGCAGACTTCAGAGCCAGGATTCTGGAGTGTCACTTCGGCGGCATGTATCTGGAGATTGACGGCAGAGAAGTGGGCGTACAGTTCATCGGTAAGTTCAACGTGAGCAACCTGCTCGCCGTATATGGTGCAGCCATTATGCTCGGCAAGAAGCCAGAGGATGTACTCGTAGTGATGAGTACCCTTCACAGCGTAAACGGAAGACTGGAACCAATCCAGTCGCCAGAAGGTTATACCGCCATTGTTGACTATGCCCATACACCAGATGCACTGGAGAACGTATTGAACGCCATCCACGAAGTGCTCGAAGGCAAGGGCGGAGAAGTCATCACCGTTTGCGGTGCCGGTGGCAACCGTGACAAGGGCAAGCGCCCATTGATGGCACAGGAGGCTGTAAAGCAGAGCGATAAGGTAATCATCACCAGCGACAACCCACGTTTCGAAGAGCCACAGGACATCATCAACGACATGCTTGCCGGACTCAATGCCCAGCAAATGAAGAAGGTAATCAGCATCGTAGACCGCAAGGAAGCCATCCGCACAGCCTGCATGCTGGCAAAGAAGGGCGACGTGATTCTCGTAGCCGGTAAGGGACACGAAGATTACCAGGAGATCAAGGGCGTAAAGCACCACTTTGACGATAAGGAGGTGATTCGCGACATCTTCGGAATTTCACAGAAGTAAAAGCAATCAAGAAAAGAAAGAAAAATGTTATACTATCTCTTTAGATTTCTGGAGCAGTGGGGCATCTCAGGTTCTCACATGTGGGGCTACATCTCATTCCGTGCCCTGCTTGCGCTGATTTTATCATTGGTAATCTCTGCCTGGTTCGGCGAGAAATTCATCAAGTATCTCAAGAGCAAGCAAATTACAGAGACACAGCGCGATGCCAGCATCGACCCGTTTGGTGTCAAGAAGATTGGCGTTCCTTCTATGGGTGGTGTCATCATCATCCTGGCTATCCTCGTACCGGTACTGTTACTCGGACGTTTGCGCAACATCTATCTGATTCTGATGATCATCACCACCGTATGGCTCGGCTTTCTCGGTGGAATGGACGACTTCATCAAGATATTCAAGCGCGACAAGGAGGGATTGAAGGGCAAATATAAGATTATAGGACAGATTGGCATCGGCCTGATCGTGGGACTGGTACTCTGGTCTTCACCTGATGTAAAGATGAACGAGAACCTCGCCATTGAGCAACAGGGACAGGAAACGGTGGTAAAGCATCGTACAGAAGCAAGAAAATCGCTGAAGACCACCATCCCATTCGTCAAGGGACACAACCTCGACTATTCCAGCATCACCAGTTTCTGCGGTAAGTACAAGGTAGCAGCAGGCTGGATTCTCTTCGTCATCATGACCATCTTCGTTGTAACAGCCGTATCAAACGGTGCCAACCTCAACGATGGTATGGACGGAATGTGTGCCGGAAACTCCGCCATCATAGGTGTGGCGCTAGGCATACTTGCATATGTGTCGTCGCACATCGAGTTTGCCGCCTACCTCAATATCATGTATATTCCTGGTTCTGAGGAACTGGTAGTATTCTTCTGTGCCTTCATCGGAGCCCTCATCGGTTTCCTCTGGTACAACGCCTACCCTGCCCAGGTATTCATGGGCGATACGGGTTCGCTGACCATCGGCGGTATCATCGCAGTAGGTGCCATCATCATCCACAAGGAGCTGATGCTGCCTATCCTCTGCGGTATTTTCTTCGTAGAAAGCCTCAGCGTGATGATGCAGGTTTACTATTACAAGATAGGAAAGCGGAGAGGTGTGAAGCAGCGTATCTTCAAGCGCACACCTATCCACGACAACTTCCGCACACAGGACAGTCAGCTGGATCCTGACTGCAAGTATCTGTGGAAGAAGCCTCGCAACTGCTTCCATGAATCAAAGATTACCATCCGTTTCTGGATTGTAACCATCATTCTGGCAGCATTGACCATCATCACATTGAAGATCAGATAAAATACAGGCTCTTATCAGCCCGACAAGTATAGAGAATAAGACAATGAGCAAAATTGTAATTTTAGGAGCTGGCGAAAGTGGCGCAGGTGCAGCCGTGCTGGCAAAGAAAGAGGGATTCGAGGTCTTTGTTTCAGACATGTCAAAGATCAAGGATAACTACAAGAAGTTGATGGATGACCACAACATCGAATGGGAAGAAGGTCACCATACAGAAGAAAAGATTTTAGATGCAGATGAAGTCATCAAGAGTCCGGGTATTCCTAAGGAAGCACCTATGATACAGAAACTGATGGCTAAGGGTACACCTATCATCAGCGAAATAGAATTTGCGGGCAGATATACTGATGCCAAGATGATCTGTATCACGGGAAGTAACGGTAAGACAACCACTACCTCGCTGATTTACCACATCATCAAGTCGGCTGGCTATGATGTAGGTCTGGCAGGCAACATCGGAAAGAGTCTGGCCCTTCAGGTGGCTGAAACTCCTCATAAGTACTACGTCATCGAGCTGAGCAGTTTCCAGCTCGACAATATGTATGAGTTCCGTGCCAATGTGGCCATCCTGCTCAACATCACTCCAGACCATCTGGACCGCTATGAGTTTAAGATGCAGAACTATACCGATGCCAAGATGCGCATCACCCAGAACCAGACAGAAGAAGACTGCTTCATCTTCTGGAACGATGATCCTATCGTTACAAAGGAGCTGGCTAAGTACAACCTCAAGTCACATCTCTGCCCATTCTCTGAGTTCAAGGAGGAAGGTTGCGTTGGCTTTATCGAAGACGGCAAATACAAACTCAACTTCCCTTCAGACTTCGAAATGCCACAGGAAGACATGAGTCTACGCGGCAAGCACAACATCTATAACAGTCTGGCTGCAGGTCTGGCATGCAACATCGTAGGCATCGACCACGAGACCCTGCACAAAGGCTTGAGCGACTTCCCTGGTGTAGAGCACCGTCTGGAGAAAGTGGGCAAGTTCCAGGGCGTTTACTATGTGAACGATTCAAAGGCTACCAACGTAGATGCCTGCTGGTATGCGCTGGAGAGTATGACCACCCCTACCATCCTTATCATCGGCGGTAAGGATAAGGGAAATGACTATAACCAGATCAAGGACCTGGTAAAGGAGAAATGTGCTGGTATCGTATATCTCGGAGCCGACAACCAGAAGTTGCACGACAACTTTGACGCACTCGGCATCCCTGTACGCGACACTCACAGCATGAAGGATTGCGTGGCAGCCTGCCAGGAATTGGCAAAGCCGGGCGATACCGTACTCCTCAGCCCATGCTGCGCAAGTTTCGATCTCTTCAAGAACATGGAAGATAGAGGCGAGCAGTTTAAGACGCTGGCAAGAGCTATCGGAGAATAACAGTTTTCAAAAAATAGAACAGATAGAACTATAAAGAAATGAATAACAAGAGCATTGGTAATATTTTCAAGGGAGACAAGGTGATCTGGATGGTCTTCTTCTTTCTCTGTATGATAAGCATCGTGGAGGTATATTCTGCCTCCAGCTCCTTGTCGTACAAGACAGGAAACTACATGGCACCTGTCATCCGCCACATCTTGCTCTTGGGAGGCGGTCTGTTCACCATGATTTGCATGCTCAAGGTGAAATGCAAGTACTTCAAGATTGTTACCCCCGTCGTGATGGGCATCTCATTACTGTTGCTCGTTCTGGTCTTGGCTACCGGTCAATCTACCAACGGAGCCTCCCGATGGTTCTCTCTGATGGGCATACAGTTCCAGCCTTCAGAAATAGCAAAGGGAGCGGTAGTACTGGCTGTAGCTCAGATTCTTAGTGCCATGCAAACAACTCAGGGAGCCAACAGGAAGGCATTCAAGTTCATACTTGTAGCAACTGCTCCATTTGTAATTCTCATCGGACTGGAAAACTTATCCACAGCCATGCTCCTCAATATCACAATCTTAGCCATGATGCTCATCGGACGAGTGCCGATGAACCAGATTGGCAAGCTGGTGGGACTGGGCATGATTGTCATCGTCACAGCCTTTGCAGGTATCATGATAGTAGGACAGGACAAGGGCGAAGAGGGCAATAAACCGGAAAATATGCTGACCGAGAAGGTTGAGCAGGAACAGAACAAGCCTAACATGACAGAAAAGATGTTCCATAGAGCCGACACCTGGAAAGCCCGTATTGACAAGTTTATGAACTCAAAGCCTGTAGCCCCACAGGATGTCGATCTCGACAAAGATGCCCAAGTGGCACATGCCAACATCGCCATCGCCTCTTCCAACATCGTAGGCAAAGGGCCTGGAAACTCAGTAGAAAGAGACTTCCTCTCACAGGCGTTCTCAGACTTCATCTATGCCATCATCATCGAAGAGATGGGTATATGGGGAGCCGCACTGGTTGCATTCCTCTACATCATCCTCCTGTTCAGAGCTGGCAGAATAGCCAACAGGTGTGAGAACAATTTCCCAGCCTTTCTCTGCATGGGACTCGCCATCATGCTGGTTACCCAGGCACTCTTCAACATGGCAGTAGCAGTAGGTTTGGCTCCTGTTACAGGACAGCCACTACCACTCATCAGTAGAGGTGGTACATCTACCATCATCAACTGTCTGTACCTGGGCATCATCCTGAGTATCAGTAGAACAGCCAAGAAGAAAGAGATACTTCAAAATGAGCTCGACGACAGCAAAATGGTGGCTGCCTGACAAGAGTTTTATAAATTAAGGTGAAAAAATGGCAGAAAATGCCGTTAAATCGATATTTTTTTATACCTTTGCGTTATAAACATGAACGGATATGAATAATGAATTAAGAATTATCATAAGCGGAGGCGGCACAGGTGGTCACATCTTCCCTGCCGTATCCATTGCAAACGCCATCAAGGCGAAGCGCCCTGATGCTAAGATTTTGTTTGTAGGTGCACTCGGCAGAATGGAAATGCAGCGGGTACCTGCTGCGGGTTATGAGATCAAGGGCTTGCCTATCTGCGGCTTCGACAGAAAGCATCTACTCAAGAACATCGCCGTACTCTTCAAGATATGGAAGAGCCAGCACATGGCAAAGAGTATCATCAAAAACTTCAAGCCTATGGCGGCTGTGGGCGTAGGTGGCTATGCTAGCGGTCCGACTCTCAATGTTTGTGCCAGCAAAGGAATACCTTGCCTCATCCAGGAGCAGAATTCATACGCTGGTGTAACCAATAAACTCTTGGCCAAGAAGGCTGAAAAAATCTGTGTGGCTTACGAAGGAATGGAGCGTTTCTTTCCTGCAGACAAGATTATCATGACCGGTAATCCTGTTCGCCAGAATGTATTGGATACTACCATCACCCAGGAAGAAGCACGTAAGCTGTTCGGTCTCGACCCTGAAAAGAAGACCATCTTGCTCGTAGGTGGCAGCCTTGGCGCAAAAACCATCAACGAGAGTGTGCTCCAGCACCTCGACCTGGTGAAAGAAAGCGGCGTACAGTTTATCTGGCAAACAGGTAAATACTATAATGCTGCCATCATGGAGCAACTGAAAGGTCAGGAGCTGCCAATGCTCAAGGTTACTGATTTCATCAGCGACATGGGTGCTGCTTACAAGGCAGCCGACCTGGTTATCAGCCGCGCAGGTGCCAGCAGTATCAGCGAGTTCTGCCTCATCGGCAAACCGGTTATCCTGGTTCCAAGCCCTAATGTGGCAGAAGACCACCAGACCAAGAACGCCATGGCATTAGTCAACAAAGATGCTGCCATCTACGTAAAGGATGCCGATGCACCAGAGGTATTGCTCAAGAAAGCAGTTGACACGGTAAAAGACGAGGCTAAGCTTGCTTCGCTCTGTGAGAATATCAAGGAATTAGGATTAAAGAACTCTGCCGACGTCATCGCCGACGAAGTAATCAAATTAGCAACAAAGTAATGGAAATAAAAGATATTAAAGCAGTTTATTTTGTAGGAGCGGGCGGCATCGGAATGAGCGCCATCGCCAGATACTTCCTCAGCAAGAAGTTGGTTGTAGCCGGATATGACAAGACTCCATCCAATCTAACTCATGAGTTGGAGAAAGAGGGAATGCTTATCCACTATGAGGAGAATGTTGACCTCATACCAGAAGCCTGCAAGGACGCCAAGACAACATTGGTAGTCTACACACCGGCAATTCCTGCTGAACACAAGGAACTGGTTTTCTTCCATGAGAATGGATTCACCATCGAGAAGCGAGCTCAGGTTCTGGGTACATTAACCCGCACACATAAGGGACTGTGCGTAGCGGGTACACACGGAAAGACATCAACATCTACCATGTGTGCTCACATCATGCACCAAAGCCATATTGACTGTAATGCCTTCCTGGGAGGTATCTCAAAGAACTATGGCACCAACTATATCCTCTCCGACAAGAGCGACTATGTTGTCATTGAAGCAGATGAGTTTGACCGCAGTTTCCACTGGTTGCGCCCATGGATGAGCGTCATCACGGCTACAGACCCAGACCATCTCGACATCTACGGCACCAAGGAGGCTTATCTGGAAAGTTTCCGTCACTATACAGAACTGATCCAACCGGGCGGTGCACTCATCATCCACAAAGGTCTGGAGATGAAGCAACACGTACAAGACGGTGTCAAGATATACGAATACAGCCAGAACGAGGGCGACTTCCACGCTGAGAACATCAAGATAGAGAATGGAGGTATCACCTTTGATTTCATCTCTCCTATCGAGAACGTAACGGGCGTAGAACTCGGACAGCCTGTGCCTATCAACATCACAAATGGTGTGGCAGCAATGGCAATGGCACAATTGAATGGTTGTACAGCCGATGAACTCCGTAACGGCATGAAGACCTACGGAGGAGTTGACCGCCGTTTCGACTTTAAGATCAAGAATAACAAACTGGTATTTCTGTCTGATTATGCTCATCATCCAAAGGAGATATATCAGAGTGCGAAGAGTATCAGAGAGTTATACAAGGACCGTAAGATAACAGCCATCTTCCAGCCTCACTTGTATACTAGAACCCGCGATTTCTATAAAGATTTCGCCAACAGTTTGAGTCTCTTGGACGAGGTTATCCTCTGCGACATCTATCCAGCTCGCGAGCAGCCTATTCCAGGAGTAACCTCCAAGCTTATCTATGACAATCTGAAACCAGGTGTAGAAAAGAGCATGATTCATAAAGAAGACGTTCTTGACCTGGTAAAGAATCGAGACTTCGATGTTCTAGTTATCTTAGGAGCTGGCGATTTGGACAACTATGTTCCACAAATTACCAAAATACTTGAAGAGAAATAAATGCATATCAATTGGAAGAAAACCATCATCATCGCACTGGATTTAGTACTCGGTACTTATCTGGTATTCGCTTTCACCAGGTTTAACAAACCTGATGAAACGAAGTTGGTATGCACCAAGGTGAACATCAACATTCAAGATGAGATGACGAATGGCTTTCTGAATGCGAAGGAAATCAAGAAACGACTGGAAGCCAGGAAACTCTATCCGCTGGGGGAACCGCTCAAAGAGGTGAACGCCCGCATGATAGAAGAAACCTTGAAGACCAGTCCTTTCGTCAAGACGGCAGAATGTTCAAAGACTCAGGATGGTCTTGTTGACATCTACCTCACCCAACGCATGCCAATCGTCAGAATCAAAAGCATCAGCAACGAGGACTATTATATTGATGACCACAATCAGATCATGCCCAACACGAACTATACATGCGACATTATCATCGCAACGGGCTACATCAACAAGTGGTATGCTAAAAAATACATCTCATTACTAAGCAAAGCGCTGATGACGAATGAACTCTGGCGAAACCAGATAGAACAGATCCATGTCCTGCCTGATAGAGGAATAGAACTGGTACCGCGAGTAGGCAACCACATTATATATATAGGTAACCTGCCAGAGACCAACCTCATCGACAAACGAGAGCAAGCCATCAACGATTTCGTCAACAAGAAGATGAATCGATTAGAGAAATTCTATAAGTATGGACTCTCACAAGCTGGCTGGAACAAGTATTCGTATATCAATATCGAATTCGACAACCAGATCATATGTAAAAAGCATCAAAATAGCTAATTAGAAAATAGAAACAGATTAAGATAACATATAAGAACTATGCCAAAGGAATTTATTGTAGCTATCGAACTTGGCTCATCTAAGATGACAGGTATAGCAGGTCAGAAGAATTTGGACGGCAGCATCACCGTACTTGCCACCGTAGAGGAAGATTCATCTTCTTGCATCAGAAAGGGTGTGATCTATAACATTGACAAAACCTGCCAATGCTTGACCAACATCATCAAGAAGTTGAAGAATATACTGAAACAGGATATTACCCAGGTCTATGTAGGCGTGGGCGGTCGCTCTATACGCAGTATCAAGAACGTCATTGTCAAGGATCTCCCAGGTAACACCATCATCTCACAAGAGATGATCAATGAACTGATGGATATCAACCGCAACATGACCTATCCGGACCAGGAAATCCTGGATGCTGCAACTCAGGAATACAAGATAGACAACCAATACCAGATAGACCCTGTAGGAATACAGTGTAACCATCTGGAAGGTATCTTCCTGAATATACTTTGGCGCAAGAACTTCTATAACAATATCAATACCTGTTTTGAAAATGCCAACATTCCTATTGCAGAAATGTACCTGGCTCCTTTAGCTATGGCTGACAGCGTTTTGACAGACTCAGAAAAGCGTGCAGGCTGTATGCTTGTTGACTTGGGTGCCGATACGACAACCGTTTCTGTATATTATAAAGGTATACTTCGTCATCTCTCTGTCATCCCATTGGGCGGCGGCAACGTGACCAAAGACTTAACTTGTCTTCAGATTGAAGAGCCTGATGCTGAAAAGATGAAACTCAAGTATGCCAAGGCTTATACCGATATCAACAATATCGACCCGACCCTGAACTACCCTATCGACAAGGATAGAGTGGTTGAAAGCAAGAAGTTCATCGAAATCGTAGAAGCACGCGTAGAGGAAATCGTAGAAAACGCATGGTTCCAGATTCCTGTGGAATTCTCAGATAAGCTGTTGGGGGGTATCATCCTTACAGGTGGCGGCAGCAACATGCCTGAAATCGATAAGGTTTTCAAGACACATACCCACATCGACAAAGTACGCATTGCCAAGTTTGTTTCTCAAACAGTCAACTCCAAGGATCCTAAGATTACCAATCACGATGGTACAATGAACACCGTATTGGGACTCCTGGCAAAGGGAGACATGAACTGTGCAGGTGACGAAATCGGCACTGATCTCTTCAGCAATTCTGCAGAAAAGCCAGTAGCAGCCGAGCAGCACAAGGCTCCTAGAAACCCTAACGAGACTGCCGGCAAGGGCGTTGTTCTTACTGCGGCAGAAAAAGCGGCTGCTGACGAGGCTGCCCGCAAGCAAAAAGAACTGGAAGAAGCTGAGGCAAGACTTCTGGCAGAAAAAAAAGCCGAAGAAGAAGAAAAGAGACGCAAAGAAAACAGTCTCATCCATAAAATGATGAGAGGTTTCAAGAAGTTTGTGAAAGATACCATTTCTGAAGAAGAATAAGATGCCAAAGACCAGGCTATCAGAAAACAGATTTCACAACAGGTTAAATAAAAAATCAGATAGATAAACCCTATAAAGATTATACGACTATGCTAGATAATGGAAACGCTCCTCATATTCTTGACTTTGGGGAACCTGAAAAAGAAAATAGCATCATCAAGGTGATTGGTGTTGGTGGTGGCGGTGGAAATGCCGTCAACCACATGTACCGCGAAGGTATACACGATGTAACATTCGTACTCTGCAACACAGACAACCAGGCACTTAACGACTCACCTGTGCCTGTACACCTGCAGCTAGGTAAGGAAGGTCTGGGTGCAGGAAACAAACCTGCCAAGGCACGCCAGGCTGCCGAAGAGACTCTTGAAGATATCAAGAACATGCTCAACGATGGAACAAAAATGGCATTCATCACAGCGGGTATGGGTGGCGGTACCGGTACAGGTGCAGCACCTGTCATCGCCAGAGTAAGTAAGGAGTTAGGTATTCTTACCGTTGGTATCGTAACCATCCCATTCCGTTTTGAAGGTCCTAAGAAGATTGACCAGGCATTGGATGGTGTAGAGGAAATGTCGAAGCATGTAGATGCCTTACTGGTAATCAACAATGAACGTCTCCGCCAGATTTATCCAGACCTTGCCGTTCTCGATGCCTTCGGCAAAGCTGACGACACCTTGAGTGTAGCTGCTAAAAGTATCGCTGAAATCATTACCGTACATGGTCTCATCAACCTTGACTTCAATGATGTGAAGACCGTACTGAAAGATGGCGGTGTGGCTATCATGAGTACAGGTTACGGTGAGGGAGAAGGAAGAGTAAAGAAAGCGATAGAAGATGCCTTGAACTCACCACTCCTTAACGATAATGACGTATTCAACTCTAAGAAGATTCTGCTCAGCATCGCATTTGCAAGCGAGAAGAAAGATAATCCTGGCCTGACCATGGACGAGATGAATGATGTCAACGACTTTATGGAGAAATTCGGTGACGACTTCGAACTGAAATGGGGTCTTGCCATTGACCCTGAATTGGGAAGCCGCGTAAAGGTAACCGTTCTCGCAACAGGTTTCGGACTCGAAGATGTAGAGGGAATGAACCGCCACCTCAAGAAACATACTGAGGAAGAATCTCGCCGTCTCGCTGAAGAAGAGGAGAAACGTGCTGAAAGAGAAGACCGCCGCAAGCGCTATTATGGCAGCGACGGCAATACGACACAGTATAAGCGTCATCCACACATATTCCTGTTCCGCCAGGAAGATTTGGATAACGAGGATGTCATCCTTCAGGTAGAAAACACGCCTACCTATAAGCGTACCCGACAGACTCTGGAAGAAATCCGTAATATAGCTTCCGGTAATACAGAACCGAAAGAAGACAATAACGATGATGCTTCTTCTGTACAGGGCGTCATCAGTTTTGCCTAAACAGAGAATACAGGCTAGGTCTATTTCAGGTTTACGTCAAGTAAGCGAGGAAACCAGAAATGACTAAGCAAAAAGTTCCTGAAGGACTGAAAAGCTCTTCATTTCAGGAAAATCCGGCAAATGAAGTTTATAATACTCCAATATCACCTCTACACACCTGTTCCGTTCGATACGGGACATTGTGTAGAGGTGCATTGTTTTATAGTCTAAACGGAACAAAGACACAAGCCGCATAGAATCTTCCTTATTTAAATAATGTACATGCGAAGGAACATGAGCTGCAAAACATCCATCTACCAAATCAAAATAATCGCCAGACATACCGCTCTCTATATTGGGCATAAAACCCAAATGAAAAGAGAGCTGAATCATAAAGACTATATGGAAATTGGCAATAGCACCTTTAGCATGGTCTAACCATTCGATACTGTCCTGTATGAAAAGATAGAGCGCACCATTAGCTTGCTCATGACGGGTAGCATATGAAAGCAGTTCTGACAAGAACATGGAAATGCCAAGTTTGTATGGAGAAAAAGGGATATCAGAGAATGGAATCTGAATCGAAACATCCCTAAGGCGCTGCAGATTTGACTTGGGACGATAATCAAATTCTAAATTCAAGACCATGAGCGGTTGGAAAAGCTGCCGTTTCATCTTCCCCTTAGATGACTTAGGCACACGTACCATAAAGGAGAGTCTCCCCAACTTTTCGGTGAAGAAATCCACGATAAGTTGAGAGTCCCCATACTTGATGGTTTGCAATACGATAGCACTAGTTTTTATCTCCATTTTGCCTAATATTAGTGAAAAACAGGGCAAAAATACAAAAAAATGCGCATTTAGCGAAAATTTTCTATGAAAAATTTGCTAGATTCAAATAAAAGTAGTAACTTTGCACCCGCAAATAAGCAATGGTCCCTTCGTCTATCGGTTAGGACGAGAGATTTTCATTCTCTAAAGAGCAGTTCGACTCTGCTAGGGACTACAAACATTTAAGAAATAAAAAAAATAACATAAAGAAGATGGCAAATCACAAATCATCAATCAAGAGAATCCGTCAGGATAAGAAGAAGGCTTTGCACAATAAGTATTATGCAAAGACTATGCGCAATGCTGTCCGCAAGTTGCGCAACATGTCTGACAAGGAAGAGGCTGCAAAGCTCTATCCTACTGTTCAGAAGCTTTTAGACAAGTTGGCTAAGATCAACGTTATCCACGACAACAAGGCTGCAAACTTGAAGTCTGGTCTTACAAAGCACATCGCTAAGTTGGCCTAACTTATAAGTCAAAGCAAAGAAATAAATAAGGCTGCAATCCTATTATAGGGTCGCAGCCTTATTCTTTTCTATGAACCCGACTACCCATTTCCTGCATCATAAAATCTTCCCATCACAACCGGTTTATACTACAACATACCCTATAAAAATGCGCAAAACGATTATTAAATAGCTTTTTCAAGACACTTTTGCCGCTAAAGTTCACATTCTACGTTTTTTCTTCACTTTTTGGTGATTTTTCACAAACAAAAGTTCCTGTTTCTCAGCTTTTTTTAGTATCTTTGCACGGAAATAAGACAATACTAAAATGGCAGAAAATCAAAACAACGCAAATAATTACTCTGCGAGTAACATTCAGGTTCTGGAAGGCCTGGAAGCAGTTCGCAAACGTCCGGCGATGTATATTGGTGACATCTCCGAAAAGGGGCTTCATCACTTGGTAAACGAGACAGTAGACAACTCTATTGACGAAGCAATGGCGGGCTACTGTACCGACATCGAAGTTACCATCAACGAAGACAACTCTATCACCGTAGAAGATAATGGTCGTGGTATCCCTGTGGATATGCACGAGAAACTACATAAATCAGCCCTCGAAGTCGTTATGACCGTGCTTCACGCAGGTGGTAAGTTTGACAAGGGTTCTTACAAGGTATCTGGCGGTTTACATGGTGTGGGTGTAAGTTGTGTGAATGCACTTTCTACCCACATGTTGTCACAGGTGTTCCGTGGCGGCAAAATCTACCAGCAGGAATATGAGAAGGGTAAGCCTCTCTATCCGGTTAAGGTGGTAGGTGAAACCAACAAGCGCGGTACACGCCAGCAGTTCTGGCCAGATCCAACCATCTTTACTCACACTGTCTATAAGTGGGACATCATTGCCAACCGTATGCGCGAGTTGGCATTCCTCAATGCAGGTATCAAGATTACCTTGAGAGATTTGCGCCCTGACGAGGAAGGTAAGACCAAGGAGCAGGTTTTCCACGCTAAGGATGGTTTGAAGGAATTCGTCCGTTACGTAGACCGTCACCGCACTCATCTCTTCGATGATGTTATCTATCTGAAGACAGAAAAGCAGGGTATTCCTATCGAAATTGCTGTGATGTACAACACAGATTACTCTGAGAATATCCACTCATACGTCAATAACATCAACACCATTGAGGGTGGTACCCACCTGACTGGTTTCCGTATGGCGTTGACCCGCACCTTGAAGGCTTACGCAGAAGCTGACCCAACCATCTCTAAGCAGATTGAGAAGGCAAAGGTAGAGATAGCACCAGAAGACTTTCGCGAGGGTCTTACTGCCGTTATCTCCATCAAGGTAGCTGAACCTCAGTTTGAGGGACAGACCAAGACCAAGCTCGGTAACAGCGAGGTACAAGGTGCCGTTCAGCAGGCTGTAAACGAGGCTTTGTCTGATTATCTGGAAGAACATCCAGACGAGGCAAAGCGAATCTGCGAAAAGGTTGTCCTGGCTGCTACGGCCCGCATAGCTGCCCGCAAGGCACGTGAGAGTGTACAGCGTAAGAACTTCATGACAGGTGGTGGTCTTCCTGGTAAACTTGCCGATTGCTCAATGAAGGATCCTAAAGAATGCGAGATCTTCCTCGTCGAGGGTGATTCCGCCGGCGGTTCTGCCAAGCAGGGTCGCGACCGTTTCCGTCAGGCTATTCTCCCATTGCGTGGTAAGATTCTGAATGTAGAAAAGGTACAGTGGCACAAGGTATTCGAAGCTGAGTCTGTCATGAACATCATCCAAAGTATCGGTGTCCGCTTCGGTGTAGATGGCGAAGACAGCAAGGAGGCTAATACCGACAAGTTGCGTTACGACAAGATTATCATCATGACCGATGCCGACGTCGATGGTTCTCACATCGACACATTGATTATGACACTCTTCTATCGTTTCATGCCAAAGGTTATTGAAGAAGGCCATCTGTATATCGCTACCCCACCACTCTACAAGTGTACTTATCGCAGCAAGGTAAGCGAGTATTGCTATACAGAGCAGCAGCGCCAGGCATTCATCGACAAGTATGGAGATGGAGTAGAAGACAAGAATATCCACACCCAGCGATACAAAGGTTTGGGTGAGATGAACCCAGAGCAGCTTTGGGAAACTACTATGGACCCATCTACACGCTTGCTCAAGCAGGTTACTATCGAGAACGCAGCCCAGGCTGATGAGATCTTCTCTATGTTGATGGGTGATGATGTGGAACCACGCCGCGAATTTATCGAGCAGAATGCCACATACGCAAACATCGACGCTTAAGACAATTCAACTAATTTACATAAGGGGCTGTGCCATTTGCCAATAAATGACACAGCCTCTGCTTATATAAAACCCAACAAACCAACTTATGAAACATTTACTTATCTCTTGCCTATTACTCTCTGCAGCAAGCACACTCCAGGCTGTCCCAAAGAGTAATATTCCACCGCTGAAGCTTTGGTACAATAAGCCAGCTACAGCCTTTGAAGAATCATTACCTATCGGTAACGGTAAGTTAGGTGCATTGATCTATGGTGGAGCCAACAATGACTCTATCTATCTCAACGACATCACCTTGTGGACAGGAAAGCCTGTCAATCGCGAGGAAGGAGGGGATGCCTACAAATGGATACCAAAGATTCGCGAGGCTCTGTTCAAAGAAGATTACAAGGCAGCCGACTCTTTACAACTGCATGTACAAGGACACAATTCAGAATACTATCAGCCACTTGCCATCATCAATATCAAAGATGCAAATAAAGGACAAATCAGTAACTACAAGCGTGAATTGAGCCTTGACAACGCTACGGCAGCATTGAGTTATACAAGAGGGGGAATACAATACCAGCGAGAATATTTCGCATCACATCCGGACAAGATGATTGCCATTCACCTGACAGCTACACAGAAGAAAGCTATCAACTGCGACATCTCTCTCACCTCTCTGATTCCTCATCAGGTAAAAGCTTCCAATAAGCAACTCACCATCACGGGCCATGCTATGGGAAAGCCTGAGAACAGTACCCACTTCTGCTCCATCCTCAGCATCAAAAACCAGGACGGAACCATTACTGCCTCTGATTCTATCCTCCATCTGCAGGGCGTAAGCGAAGCTGTTATCTATTTAGTGAATGAAACCAGCTACAACGGATTCGACAAGCATCCGGTAAAAGAAGGGGCTCCATATATTGAAAAGGTTAACGACAATGCCTGGCACTTGGTCAACTATACCTATCCAGAGTTAAAACAGCGTCATATAACCGATTATCAGAACATCTTCAACCGTGCCAAGTTTGCACTCAAGGGAGCAAAGTTCGACAACAAACGAACCACCGACCAGCAACTCTTTGATTACACTGAGAAAGAAGAGCAAAACCCTTACCTGGAAATGCTCTATTTCCAATATGGAAGATATCTTCTTATCAGCTGTTCGAGAACTCCAGGCATTCCTGCCAATCTCCAGGGACTTTGGGCTCCGGCACGAAAATCTCCTTGGCGTGGAAACTACACCATCAACATCAACCTGGAAGAAAACTATTGGCCAGCAGAGGTAACCAACATGTCTGAGCTTGTAATGCCTGTAGACGGACTGGTGAAAGCCATGTCTGTAACAGGAAAATATACAGCAAAGCACTATTATGGAATTGAAAATGGCTGGTGCGGTGGACACAACACAGACGCATGGGCAATGACCAATCCTGTTGGAACCAAGAAAGAGAGTCCTAAGTGGAGCAACTGGAACATGGGAGGTGCCTGGCTTGTACAAACCTTATGGGATCACTACGATTACACCCGCGATAAGGAATATCTACGCCAGACAGCCTATCCATTGATGAAAGGTGCAGCAGACTTCATGCTTGACTGGATAATAGAGAACCCGAAGAAACCGGGCGAACTGATTACTGCCCCTTGCACTTCACCTGAGGCAGAATATATCACCGACAAGGGCTATCAAGGCTGCAGTTTCTATGGAGGTACTGCCGATCTTACCATATTGAGAGAATTGTTTAAAAACACACTCAAAGGTGCTCAGATTCTCGGTATAGATCAAGCATATCAGGCAAAGTTACAGGATGCTATCAATCGTCTGCACCCTTATCAGATAGGAAAGCGCGGTAATCTGCAGGAATGGTATTACGATTGGGATGACCAGGATTGGCATCATCGCCACCAGTCACACCTTCTCGGTTTACACCCATTCTATCAGATTTCATTAGATAAGACTCCAGATTTAGCAGCAGCTGCTGCCAAGACTCTTGAGATAAAAGGAGACTTCTCTACCGGTTGGAGCACAGGATGGCGTATCAGTTTATGGGCTCGCCTGCACAGAGCAGACAAGTCATATTCTATGATCAGGAAATTGCTTAACTATGTACATCCGGGCAATTACAACAATCCGAAGAATCGCCCTTCAGGAGGAACTTATCCAAATCTCTTCGATGCTCACCCACCTTTCCAGATAGATGGCAACTTCGGAGGCACAGCAGGCGTATGTGAGATGCTGATGCAATGCGATGGCGAGACTATGCATCTTCTTCCTGCTCTACCTAAAGAATGGCCTGCAGGCGAAATTAAGGGTATCAAAGCACGTGGAAACTACGAGATTAATCTCGTATGGAACAATGGAAAGGTCAGCAAAGCTTCCATCACCAGCAAGAATGCCGGAAACCTGACCGTCAAGTATAATGGTAAGCAGAAAGCATTAAATTTCAAGGCTGGCGAAACAAAACTCATAAAATAGACAAATAATAATCTATGAGATATTTTACAATTCTCATCTTTACAACTCTCTGGGTGCTGAATTCCTATGCACAGGAATTCGGTACCCATTGGGTATCATATCCATTCCCCAATGATTCTTCTGAGATATTATACAGGAAAATCTATCATCTGGATCAAAAGCCTTTAAAGGCTGAGATAAACATGGCAAGTGGAGGAAATACCCGCCTATACATCAACGAAAGAAATGCTACGCCAAGCATTTTCAACGAAGGAGCCAGAGACAGCATCCTTCTGATGCAAACCATAGATATCTCCAGATATCTGAAAAAGGGCGAAAACATCATCGCGGTCTGGTATGCACCAGGAAGAATAAGAAATAAGAGCAAACAACTCTCGCTGGAACTTCATGGCTGGTATACAGACTCTGTTCCTTTTTATCATAAAGCAGACGAAACATGGTGGTGCAAACCCCTGAAGGGCTGCAGTTACAACGAAAAGGAACACTTTGACAATAGAATATACAATACTGAGTGGAAATCGGCAGAATACCAATCTGCAGGATGGGTTCATCCGACAGGTGCTTTCAAAGATTCAACAAACTATATCTTTGTTGACCAGCTGCCATACCTCACCCAGAACAAGCTTCAAATGGTATTAGAACCATACCAGGAGGAATTTGATCATCAGGGATGCCGTATAGACTTCGGACGTCCGTTCCGCGGAACCATCAGGCTCACGATACGCAATGCCAGCAAAGGAACAACACTTCATATTAACGGAAACCAATATGTATGCAGTGGCGAAATGGACGAGCAAGCCTATTACCGCATCCATGCTGAGCATCAAAAAGATTTCGTGATAACTTGGGATAAAGGTTTTAGAAGAAGTAATATTACAAATATAGAAGGATTAGAGATTTCGGAATAAGCTCAACAGCGTTTCGAAATCTCTTTTTTTATAAAACAAAAAAGACTTCGGAACTATTATCTTCCAAAGTCTCTAACTGAATTTAGTCTTCCAATTCGGCAAGTACTTGCTCTGCCACTTCGCAAAGCTCATCATACCATTCCTTGCCGAACTTCTCTACAAGCGGACCCTCCAGGAACTTATAAACCGGAAGCTTCAACTCCTCACCCTTCTTGATGGCATCCTTGCAGATGCGCCACTTGTTATAGTTGATGCCATACACCTCGTTGCCGAAATCCTTGGCACGGATTGGATACAAAGCACAGGAGATAGGCTTCTTGAACTTCGACTTTCCTTCGCGATAAGCACGCTCCAGAGCACAGAGACAACAGTTAGGAATCGTATGTCCATCGCCCAGGTCTTTCAAATCCTGGTAGCAGGTAAACACACAATCCTTACCATTCACGATGCTCGTTACCAAATCGCCTTCAATATCGGTATAAGCCACGCCCTGCTTATCAATGATAGCCTGGGCAGAAGCTGAGAGATCATCCCAAACTACATCCAGCGCATTCTCAATCTCCATAATCTCATCCAAGGTAACAGGAGCTCCCGCATCGCCTTCGATGCAGCACTCGCCCTTGCAGGCATCAAGGTCGCAACAGAATTTTTCGGTGATAATATCAGGTGAAACCAACACGTTGCCCACCTGCAGAATACGCAGTTCGTCTTTCTTCATAATGTTTTTGAGATGAATAAATTTCTTTGAGTGTATAATAAAAATAATGATAGCTACCCATGAGTGGATAGCTATATATTAATAGGTGTACCTACCATTGGATAGGCGTAATTCCGTTCTGCTGCAGATACGCATTGCAGCGGGAGAAATGATGATTGCCAAACCATCCGCCACGGTTGGCAGATAATGGCGATGGATGCACACTTTCCAATATCAGATGCTTGCTTGTATCGATGAGCTTCGCCTTGCTCCGGGCATAACCGCCCCAAAGGATAAACACCAGGTGCTCCTTATCCTTGCTGAGCGCCTTGATGGCAGCATCGGTAAACTCCTCCCAGCCTTTGCGCTGATGGCTCGCAGCCTGATGGGCACGAACGGTCAACGTGGCGTTGAGCAACAATACTCCCTGCTTTGCCCAGCGGGTTAAATCGCCCGTGGCTGGCATCGGAGTACCGAGATCCATCTGAATCTCCTTGAATATATTAATCAATGATGGTGGGAAAGTGATTCCGTCCGGCACAGAGAAACTCAGTCCCATCGCCTGACCCGGCTCATGGTATGGATCCTGTCCGATAATTACTACCTTCACATCATCAAAAGGACAGAGATTGAAGGCATTGAAAATCAAGCGGCCAGGAGGATAACAGGGCGTACGCAGGTATTCCTCTTTCACGAAGTTTGTGAGGTCAACAAAATACTGCTTGTCGAACTCTTCTCCTATATGCTGTCTCCAACTTTCTTCTATCTTTACGTTCATGCTTAATATAAATTCAAAAGTATCTTAAGATACTTACGCAAGTATCCTAAGATACTTGGACAAGTATCTTAGGATACTTTTTTGAGGTATATAAAATCGTTTTTACTTGTTGTCAGAAATCAAGTTCTCACCTGTCATATCTGCAGGCTTCTCCAAGCCCATGATATGGAGGATAGAAGGAGCTACGTCTGCCAAACGACCATCCTTAACGGTAGCTGAGTTATTGTCAGTTACGTAGATGAATGGAACAGGGTTCAAAGAGTGAGCAGTGTTTGGTGTACCGTCCTCGTTGATAGCGTGGTCTGCATTACCGTGGTCAGCGATGATGATAGCCTCATAATCGTTAGCCTTAGCAGCCTCGATAACGTCCTTTACGCAGTTGTCAACAGCGTGAACAGCCTTAGCGATAGCGTTGTAGATACCTGTGTGACCTACCATATCACCATTAGCGAAGTTTACAACGATGAAGTCGTACTCCTGAGTGTTGATTGCACCCACCAACTTATCCTTTACCTCGTAAGCACTCATTTCTGGCTTCAAGTCGTATGTAGCCACCTTTGGAGAAGGAACCAGGATACGGTCCTCGCCCTCGTATGGAGTCTCACGACCACCATTGAAGAAGAATGTTACGTGAGCATACTTCTCAGTCTCTGCAGTGTGGAGCTGCTTCTTGCCCTGTGCGCTCAAGTACTCACCGAGGGTATTCATTACGTTCTCCTTAGGGAAGAGGATGTGAACGCCCTGGAAGCTTGCATCGTATGGAGTCATGCAGTAGTACTGCAAGTCCTTGATGGTGTGCATGCCTTCCTCTGGCATATCCTGCTGAGTCAATACCTGTGTCAACTCCTTGGCACGGTCGTTACGGTAGTTGATGAAGATAACAACATCACCCTCCTGGATAGTACCGTCAACCTTAGAGTTATTGATTGGCTTGATGAACTCGTCTGTTACGTCCTCATCATAGCTCTCCTGCATTGCCTTCACCATATCGTCAGCCTGCTTACCCTTACCCTCAACGAGCAAGTCGTATGCTTCCTTTACACGGTTCCAGCGCTTGTCACGGTCCATAGCATAGAAACGACCTACGATGCTTGCGATGTGTGCACCATTCTTGTCGCAGCAAGCCTGAACCTCCTCGATGAAGCCCTTACCGCTCTTAGGGTCTGTATCACGGCCATCCATGAAGCAGTGAACGTATGTCTCCTTCAAACCATATTCCTTACCAATCTCAATCAACTTGAAGAGGTGATCCAAAGAAGAGTGAACACCACCAGTAGAAGTCAAGCCCATCAAGTGGAGCTTCTTACCTGTCTTCTGAGCATAGCTGTAAGCGTTGATGATTTCCTGATTCTTCAAGATGTCACCGCTCTCGCAAGCCTTGTTGATCTTAACGAGGTCCTGATATACCACACGACCAGCACCGATGTTGAGGTGACCTACCTCAGAGTTACCCATCTGACCGTTAGGAAGACCTACGTCCTCGCCACAAGTCTGGAGAGTAGAATGTGCTGAAACTGCTGTCAAATAATCGAGATAAGGAGTTGGAGTTTTGAAGATAACATCACCCTTATCATGCTTACCGATTCCCCATCCGTCGAGAATCATTAAAAGAGCTTTTTTTGCCATAATTACATAAAATAATTTAAATTCGAATTTCAGTGTGCAAAGTTACAACAAAATAGGTGAAGGACAAAATAAATTAAGATAAAAAAACTTCCACCTTTCTAAAAAGATGAGAGTTGATAACAAGATCAACAGGTTCGCAGGATATATCCCTTCTTGATGACTGCTTCGATACTTACCTTTTCATCTAGGTTCAATGCCCGGCGAAGATAGGTAATCTGCACGTTCAGGGCAAGGGAATTGGAGTATGAGTCATCACCCCATACTGCATTCAGTATGAAATCCCGCTCTACAAGCTGGTTCTGGTTCTCGGCAAGAAGCTTCAGAATTTCAGCTTGACGAGATGTGATGACTACTCTGGAATTACCACATAGCAGTTCATTCTGTGCATAGTAGAAAGCAATGGAACCGATAAAAACAGCAGATTCTTCACCTTTGTCGTCTTCTTTCGGTTGCTTCAACTCATAAATCATATTCTTCAGGAACTCATGGCGAATGCCATCAATGCGTTTCTGGAAGACTATGGTCTTAACCAGATAATACAGACATCCTATCAAGATGAAAAAGAGAAAGATGCTTCCTATCAATTGCCACATCATGGCTTTGAGCGTTCGAGTAATAGGAATGGGCACCTGAAAAGAAATACCTTGGCGAAACATTGGGTTCGTCTGATACTTTACCGTCACCACACGTGACCATCTGCCTTCGACATCATATTTTGCATTCAGGAAGACAGTCTTGTAATCCAGATGGCGAAAAAAGGATATCTTCCCATATCCCTTATCATCCAGTAATCTTTGATAAGAAGCCAACGAGGGATGCTTACCTATATTAGCCAGATATCTGCTGATGATGAGATAAGCATCATCACCCGTAAGATCAGGATCATTCAAACGGACAAGAAAGCGGTGATTGTTCCAAAAAGAAAGCGTAGTACGGCTACATCCCTTCTTCATATCATATTCAGATTCTATCTTAAGCATAACCGTATCTCTTCTACCTTTCGTAGATGAATTCTCCTGCAACTTTTTTCTATTCTTCAAATCTTGCGCTAACACTTCATCACAATCCTTCTTGAATTGCTCTACCTGCTGGTCTAAGCTATATTGACATTGAAGATGGAGCCAATATGCCTGCGTGCAGAACAACAATACGATTGCTACCCCACATACCATCCACACTATTTTCAGCTTACTGTTACTGTTCATACATTCCTGATCTTTTGAATTTGACGGCAAAGTTACTGAAAAATCCGTAAACAAAGGCAAGAGTAATAAAATAATAATAGGCGAAAAGAAGCAAAAGTAATAACTCAGTAACAGAAATCATCGATTTCATCGGATAATCTCAGTACTTTTGCATCACAAAAACGAATGAAACAGATAAAATAATGAATAAAAAGACGAAGATTATGAAAAAGGTATTATTGATGGTATGGCTTGCATTATATGCTTGCATGCTCCAAGCGCAAACAGTAAACCTGTTCGATGAATCAAGCATTGGCATGGGAGATTCCATTGACCAGGTAAAGTATCAGGTAGTATATGATGCCGAGTATATTTACGAAAAGAAATATACCAAGACCGACACCATCATTGGCCGTATTGAAGAGAAAATGCTCTTGCAGATTGGCAACAAGTATTCCGCATTCTACAGTTATCCGATATTCCAAAGAGACTCTACCATCTCTGCGAATATGGCAAAAGGAATACCTGTCAATTTCTCCGGTAATGGCGGACAGATTAATTGGAAAATATATAAGAACTATCCAGAACCGGGCAAAACTGCCTATCTCGATTTCTTTGCTGCCGACAGATATGTGTGCATAGAGCCGATGGAACCGATAGACTGGCAACTCACAGACAGCATCGATTCCATCTGCGATTACGAGTGCCACCAGGCAATTGCCAAGTTTAAGGGTAGAACATGGATAGCTTGGTACACGGAAGACATCCCTATTGACAATGGTCCCTGGAAGCTGAGCGGACTGCCGGGATTGATTCTCAAGGCTCACGACTCCGAGAACGATTATGGATTTACAGCTGTAGGACTCACAACAGGCAAAGGCTCCATACCTATCTATTATAAAGGTAAGACTTTCGAGCCTATCGACCGCAAATCATTGACCTCCATTTACAAAAAATACTATGCCGATCCAATCGGTTATCTGCTTCAAGATGCCAAGTATGCTACAATTGTAAAGATCAAGGATGAAAAAGGAAATATCCTGAAGCATTCCAAGCGTGCTGAGCCATACAATCCGATTGAAAGATAATTAGCAGTTTACTTTTTTGCCTGACAAGCGTCTTAAAGACATCAACAAGATAAGTGTCTAAGGTAAAATAGAAAAGAGAGAAAAAAATGAAGAAAATAATAGTTCTTTTCACTATTCTGTTCGTGGCGTGCCATGCGTTTGCCCAAGAGAAGATTAGCGGTTATGTGGAAGATTCACTTACACACAACCGCCTGGCCAACGTATCAGTTACTCTGCTGCGCAATGGAAAGCCCTTGAAGTTTACACGCAGCAAGGAAGACGGAACTTTCCTGATTCCCATAGCACAAAAGCAAGCCAGCGATATGCTACAAGCTACCTATATGGGCTATAAAAAGCAAAAAACGGCGGTTTCATCGGAAAAAGAAACCGTTATCAGTATGGCTTCAACAGCTTTTGTCTTGAAGGAAGTACAAGTAAAAGGCTCTCGCATCACGGGTCGAGACACCATATCTTTCGACCTCACCCGCTTTGCCAACGAACGAGATAACTCCCTGAAAGATGTACTGAAAAAGCTGCCAGGCGTGGATATAGAGAAGAATGGACGTATCAACTACAATGGTAAGCCCATCAACCGATTCACCGTGGAAGGTCTCGACCTGACCGGTGGCAAATATAACCAGCTGGAGGAAAACATCAAGGCGAAAGACGTAAAAAAGGCCGAAGTCATCGAGCATGACCAACCTATCAAGGCGCTCCAAAGCAAGACCTTTACGGATAATGTAGCGATGAACATCGCCCTGAAGGATAGTGCCCGCGACAAACTGATGCCCACCCTCAAGCTCTACATGCTCGCAGGGCATCCGTCCCACGTAGGCGGAAGCATCAATATCATGCAAATTGGCAAGAAGAAACAGATGATGTATGATGCAGAATACGACAGAACAGGTAAAAATCTCGGCTATGCACTTAACCAACTTGCATCTTACAGCAATCGTCTGGCTCCTGCCTCCCTTCCATCATGGGTTTCGGTGCCATCGCTTGACGCTCCTATCGACGAAGAACGCCTGCGCTTCAACACCTCGCAAAAATACTCCATCAACCATATCAAGAAGAACAAGGACGATGCAGAGACTCGCATAGAAGCCAACTATCTTCGTACGGTAACCAGACAAGAGCGAGAGAACATGAGTATCTACGACCTCGGCGGCGAAGCTCCCACAGTTACCACGGAGCACAACCAAAAGACGATGATCAGCGATGCCTTCAATCTGCAATGGGAGAACAAGGTAAACAAGGCTGAACATTATGGCAACGAGAGCATCAGTCTCAGCACGGCACAAAGCGACGGTTTGTCAAACATCAACGATACGCTTACCCAACGTGTCCGCATCCCAAAGCTCGACCTATCGGCAAGTATCTACCGTCTCTTCGTCTTCAAGAAAAGTCAACTCTCTTGGCGTAGCACTGCCGACTATCACCATGGTGTGGCGGACCTCTACGTTAACGACGAGCGGAATCGCATCCGCACCAACCTTTGGCATACTGCCCACGCCTTACAGTGGATGAGGAATCGCTTCCACTGGACACAGGAATATAGAATGAGTATCGACCTCAACAATATCTATGCGAAATATCAGGAAAGAAGCGATGAAATCGGCAAAAACAGTCTTAACATCACAGGGAAGTTCACCCCTTACTGGCAATACAAGACCGAGACGTTCCGTATGTCGTTCTCTCCCGATTTCATCTGGGAACGCTTCACCTATCCACAGAAAACTTTACTTACCATATCACCCTACCTTTACTTATATAAGAAATTGGATTTCCGTAGAGAGTTGACTATCTACACAGGATACAGTACAGGAACAGGCAATGCCACCAACTACGCCATGAAGCAATATCGTCAAAGTTATCGCTCTTGGTACACTTCGAGCGACATCATTCCGATAACTCGTTCTCTTTATGGCAAGTTGAGTTACGACTACAAGCGCCCTATCAAGGAAATCTTCTTCAGCGCATCGGTCAATGCCAGCAAAAACTGGATGAACACGGCATCCGACCTACGCATCGAGGATGGCAAATACTATACCTCATTATATAAGCAGGACAGCAAGAGCAACAACCTAGGGGCATCACTCTACATATCGAAGGGCTTCTACGACCTTCATCTGAAGACCCGCCTGGAGGGCAGTTACAACTACAGCAAGGGTGAGCAATACAGCAGCGGCAAAGCCATCAGCTACACCGCCGACAACTATACAGTGAAGCCTAGCATCGACTTCTCGCCGTCCTGGTGTGCCTTTAGCTATGAGGGAGAATTCTCTTTTTACAACTCGAAACGTCAAAAAATGGCGAAGTCATCGTTATTTAATTGGCACCAAAGCGTATCTGCCACCGCTACCATCAGCCATGTGGACCTCTCCTTCTCGCTCGTACATTATCGCAATGAACTGCAAGAGGGCAGCCACCTTAACACCCTCATTGGCGATGCCTCGGCAGTTTGGAGAATGAAAAAGCTCCGTCTTTCAGCAGAGCTTCGAAACCTATTCAATAAGAAGAACTATATGGAAACCATCTATAGCGGCATCAGTACATTGACCGACAGCTATCATCTTCGCCCTCGCGAACTGATGATTTCCGCCCAGTATTCCTTCTAAACAAGAACTCCCATCTCAGAAAAGAGACGGGAGTTCTTTGCTTTTGAGGATAGGAAAATAGGTGCCGCGAAATTTATAAAGAAAATAACTTTACAGACCAAATGTGGTGAAAAATATCTCTTAAGGAAAGATTTTATTTCCCTTAAGGGAAAATTTTCAATCTCTTCTTCCCCCATTTTCCGGGAGTTTCTTCTAGATTATCTCTTTCTAGAATATTATTTACATAGGCTACTTCTGCTTCAGATAGTTCAACTGAACCTTAGGAGCGCAGGCATTGCTAGTCTTCTCGGTATATTCTGCCACCTTCAATGTAGCAGTACCCTTGATGTTCTCTACATCACTACCTATCTTGAAGAGATAGTTACCTGCATCTACCTTCCACTGGCTGTTAGCCTCATCGAAGCTGGCAAGATCACGCTTCTCGAGTGTCATCTTCAATGTCTGACTCTCACCTGGTTTCAGTTCTCTTGTCTTGCCAAAGGTCTTGAGTTCCTTGGCTGGCTTCTCGTAAGCGCCCTTAGGAGCGGTGACATAAACCTCAGCAACTTCCTTGCCGGCAACCTTACCGGTATTCTTGATAGTTACGCTAACCTCGATATTGTTGCCTTTAGCCTTGACAGATGGTTTGCCAAACTCGAAGGTAGTATAGCTCAAACCATAACCGAAAGGATAAGCCACATTCTTCTTGAAGGTATCAAAGTAGCGATAACCTACGTAGATATCCTCCTCGTGGTTGCTATAATCGTAACCCTTGATGTTACCCTTGCTCCAATCCAGCAGATTCTTGTAGGTGTACATATCGTAATCCTTGGCAAAGTTGGCAGTAGATGGATGATCGGTAGCAGCGATAGGCCAGGTCATGGTCAACTTACCCGATGGATTCACCTTACCGGTCAGGATATCAGCTACAGAGTTACCGCCCTCGATACCTGGCTGCCAAGCTACGAGAATAGCATCCACACGGTCTCTCCAGCTGGCAGTCTCCATCACAGAACCAGAGTTGATGATGACAATCACCTTCTTGCCCTTGACATGGAAAGCATCAGATACACGGAAAATCATATCCTGCTCTATCTGACTGAGGTTGAACTCACCATTGATCTGGCGGTCCATTCCCTCACCTGCCTGACGACCTATGGTGATGATGGCCGCATCAGCCTTTGGCTCCTCGCTTGCCACACAGCGCTCAGTAATCTCGATTTCATCGAGCTTAGGCTGACCCTGATCCAGGAACCACATCATCGGATTCTTGTCTGCCTTCAACTTAGCCTTGGCATACTTCACATAATTCTGATAGATTTCCGTAAGCTGAGGAGTAGTTGCCACGCCGATGTTCTTCAAACCGGTAACCATATCTACAGAATAGCCTACATTAACTGCTCCACTGCCAAGGCCACCCGACATGAAGTCGTAAGAGTTGACACCGAAGAGCGCCACGGTCTTCAAGCCCTGGATTGGAAGAGCTGCATCATTCTTCAGGAGCACCATACCCTCGGTAGAACTCTGACGGGTGATAGCAGCATGAGCCTTCAAGTCTGGCTCACCACTATATTTATATCCCTTGAATCGAGGAGTCTTCACGATATATTCGAGCATACGGCGAACATTGCGGTCCACATCCTTGATATCCAGCTTGCCATTCTTTACTGCATCAACAATATCCTGCACCTGTGCTGGATAACCCGGCATCATCAGGTCGTTGCCTGCCTCAACTTCCTGTTCCAGCGGAAGGTCGGCACGCTTACCAATCCAGTCAGTCTCCACGATTCCCTTATATCCCCAGTCGTTGCGGAGAATATCGGTCAAGAGACCCTTGTTGCCCTGGGCATAAACACCGTTAATCTTATTATAGGCAGACATGATAGTCCAAGGATTGCTCTTGCGAACCATCATCTCGAAACCTTTCAGATACAGCTCACGGAGAGCACGCTGGCTCAATCGTTCATCCACCTTGGTACGGTCAGTTTCCTGAGAGTTTACAGCAAAGTGCTTGGCACTTACACCCACGCCCTGGCTCTGCACACCCTGTACAAAGGCGGTTCCGATAAGACCTGTTACGATTGGGTCTTCTGAATAATACTCAAAGTTACGGCCACAGAGCGGATTGCGATGAAGGTTCATACCCGGTCCGAGCACAACATCACAGCCATACTCCAGGGTTTCTTTACCGATAGCCTCACCCACCTTGCGCACCAGGTCGGTATTCCAAGTAGAAGCCAGACAGGTTCCAATAGGGAAACCGGTGGCAAAGTAGCTACGGCTGTCACCTTCGCGATGAGCATCAATATGAACTCCGGCAGGACCATCACACTGAACGGTAGTAGGAATGCCGAGACGAGGAATGGCTACAGTAGTACCCGCAGCACCCGGCACGAACTTCTTCTGATGTCCGAGCATAGCACCACTACCCACGAATCCATCGTTACCACCGCCCACTAAGAGTTGGGCTTTCTCTTCCAAGGTCATCGCCTTGATTACTTCTTCGATGTTATTGGCATTCAGCTGAGGTGCCGATTGCGCCATCATTGTAGTTGCCATCGCTCCAGCCGCAACGGTAAGAGCCAATTTCTTGTAGTTCATCATTTTTTCGTTTATTTCGTTAGTTATTACTTTTCTGTTCTTTTAGTCGTTTCGTCAGTTCCATGCAGTCCCTGAGAATACTGCATTTCTTCAAAAACTTGCTGCAAATATAATAAAATAAGGTGGAAACACCAAGCATTTCCACCTTTTTTTCCTGAATTCAACAAGATTATTCCCGGATTTAACAAAAGGTATAGGAAGAACATAACATACTATACATATCCCTAACCTAAGACTAGTCCCGATATTTAATCTGAAAGTAATCAAAAACAAAACATTCCTTCCATTTCAATCTTTCGCAAATTTCATCAAAAAGAAGAAAAAATACTCGAAAACCTTGTAGGAATCATATAATAATCGTATCTTTGCCAAATTATCCAAAAGTTGGGTACTAGAATAAGAACTTTTAATAATGAAAGGTATGGAGCAGAGGAATTCATCCATCGAAATCTATCGTTCCCCTGAGGGAAACATAGAGCTGAATGTAAAATTAGAGAATGATACCGTTTGGCTTACACAAAGCCAAATGGCAGAGTTGTTTGGCCGTGACAGAACTGTGATTTCACGACATGTCAATAACTGTTTTAAAGAAGGTGAACTCGACAAATCCTTGGTATGTGCAAAATTTGCACATACCAAGAAATATGGCCGCCACGACGGCTTTGAACAGGTTGTCGAAACGGAATATTATAACCTGGACGTCATTATCTCCGTAGGCTATCGTGTAAAGTCAATCAATGGTACCAGATTCCGTCAATGGGCTAATTCCATCTTGAAGCAATACATTATCAAGGGTTACGCCATCAACCAGAAACGCCTAGACAATTACAACGAACTGAAAGAAGTGGTTCGTTTGATGTCACGTGCAATTACATTACAAGATCAGGTTTCAGAAGGCGAATACAACGGGTTGTTCAATGTCATCAGCGACTATGTTTATGCTCTGGATACTCTCGACAAATATGATTATCAGACATTACTCATAGACAAGACGACTCAAGCCGAGCCGTTCCATGCCACCTACGAAAATGCAATGGAAGCCATCAATGCTTTGAAAGAAAAGTTTGGAGGCAGTAAATGGTTTGCCAATGAGAAGGATGATTCATTCAAGAGCAGCATAGGTCAGATTTACCAAACCTTCGGTGGTGAAGAACTCTACGCTTCGGTAGAAGAAAAAGCAGCCATGCTGCTCTACCTTGTCGTAAAAAACCATTCATTCAGCGATGGCAACAAGAGAATTGCGGCCATGCTTTTTCTTTGGTTTATGGAGAAGAATGGCATTCTGTATGCTGAAAATGGACATAAGAGAATTGCCGACAACACACTCGTTGCCCTGACTCTGATGATTGCAGAAAGCAGAACTGAGGAAAAAGATGTAATGGTAAAAGTAGTCGTCAACCTGATTAACAAAGACAATCAATAGAATTGCCATTAAAAAGCCGCACAACAGCTGTTCTACACATGCACAACAGCTGAAAGACAAGCGCACAACAGCTGATGTGCGACCGCATATCAACTGTTGTGCGCTTCGAGATACTTACTGTTCCAACAACTTCTATTGTATCTCCGAACAACTTCAGTTACTTCTTTCAGATACTTATGACGCATTCTTCAAACGCCAATAACGCTTGAGGAAAGACATTCAAAGCATTGCGGAAGCTTATTCAAATCATTGTAGAAATCTACTTCGCTGTATCCTTTGAGCTTCGCTTATCACGGCGATAACTGCGATAATCATCCAGCGGAATCTCAATATCAGGTTCCACCAGCTCACCCTCGCGTGGCAAGGCGAACTTCTGATACTTGATGTTCAAGCCACGTTCTATCCACATACTCTCATAATAGGTCTGGATAGAGAGAATCTTACGGGTTTCCTCATCGATACCCTCCTGATGATAGAGGTCCTCGGTACGGAAGAGCACCGGCAGATGGTTGCCATCCACCATATAAGAAGTATAGGTGAAGAGGAAGTTGGAGTCCGTCTTCAGATGGATGACACCGCCATCCACGAGGAAGTGGCGATAACGGTTCATGAAGTAAGTAGATGTAAGACGCTTGCGAGGGTTCTTCATCTGCGGGTCAGAGAAGGTGAGCCAGATTTCCTGCACCTCATCCGCAGCAAAGAAGCGGTCGATAATCTCGATGTTGGTACGGAGAAAAGCCACGTTCTTCTGTCCTTCCTCTATCGCCTTCTTGGCACCGGTCCACATACGTGCCCCCTTGATATCCACACCGATGAAGTTCATCTCAGGATAGAGCTTGGCAAGTTCCACGGTATATTCACCCTTGCCGCATCCCAACTCCAGCACGATAGGGTTATCATTGTGGAAATACATCTCACGCCACTTGCCCTTCATATCGAAAGGCACGTCATCTACTACACTATATGGATACTGGAACACGTTCTCGAAACGCTCCATATCCGCAAACTTAGCTAATTTTCCTTTGCTCATTGATTCTTTTTTCTTCGTTTGGGTGCAAAGGTACAAAAATTATAAATACTCTTATTACAATTACATTTATAATTTTTGATATTTAACCAAATCTACCGGAAATTCTTTTCAGAAACGGCAGAACTGTTGCCTCCATCATCAAAAATGAAAGAATATAGACATTAATATTGTTCTACCTCGCAACTGATACTCCTTGCCCGTACGTGTCAACCCAGAATAAATAGTATAACCGTAGGTGCGCTGATTGAAAAGATTAAGCGCTGTCAGGCTCAACTCCATACCATTCTTAAAGCCATAACTGGTGGACGCATCGGCAAGAGTAAGATTCTTGTGCTGATGATCTGCTATCTGATTGCGATAATGCTCTCCATGCAACTTGATGAACCATGACTTCAATGGCTGGAAGTTGAAAGTGAGATTCTGGGCAAGATTGGTAGAGGAAGAATCGAAACCCAAATTCTTCAATACCATCTTATCCTTATCCCAGTTCAGCTCATAGGTGAAATTGAACCAATCCACAGGACGACCACTCCATTTTGCCGACAACATATAGTTATCAGATGAATAGGCTGAAGGAGAATCGTTCTGACGCAGGAAACCATCAAACCTCAGATAATCAAAACCTACGCTAACGAGTCCATGCATGAATCCCAATCCCTTACTTACCTTTCCACCAGCCATCAGGTTTTCAGAACTGCTGCTGTTGGAGAAATAGGAGTTGATGATATAATCACCCACAAAATTACGAGCCACCGTAAGATGACTGTCAGACCAGCTCTTGCGGATGTAGGCATTGGCAAAGACGGTGGCAAGAGGACGCTTATAGCTGATGTTGAAGGAAATATGCTTGCTCTTGTCGGCGGTATAATCCACGAAACCCGTATAAAGATTACGGTAATCACGCATCAGCAGACCCTGATAGAAATTCTGTTCATCCACTTCCCGCTGAGCGATTCCACCGGAAAGCGTAGCCTGCAAACGGGCTGTAAGGAAATAGCTCACGCTGAGTTGAGGAGCAACCAGTGTCTTGCTGGCATTCTCTTTCGCTCCCATCAACTTATCATTATAATAATAAGGTGTAAAGGTGATGGGCATCTGGAAACGGATATGCCAGCCACCCTGATTATACTCTGCCTCCGGCGATGCATAGGCACGGAAGAAGGTCATGCCTATCTGATTGCGCATATTTCCCAGGGAATCGGGTACTCCCTCCAGATGACTCTTCATCGTTCTGCTCAATACCTGCAAGCCAACCTTCATCATCACAGTAAAAGGCTTGAGGAAAAAGCCGAGCGAAGTATTGGTATGACTGAAGAATGCTGCCGAACGAACACTTTGATAAGCCGTTTGCTGCGAATTATCAACAGACAGAGAGTGCGGATTCACCATATAAGCATTATACGTGTTGAAGGTATAGGTTCGCTTACTACTCCGATGCAACAGTTCCAGCTTGTCTGATACTTTATATTTCGGCATATTGACCTGCTGATGATTAGGATAAGAGCCGGCAATATCCATCATGACATCATTCCAGGCCAGGTCGGCGGAAAGCTGATTGGCAACATACGCCTTTTCGCCATTCGAAGTCAGCGTAAAGTCGGCAACCAATCTGTTCTGCTTCTGCTTAGCCTGTTCATCCTCTACATCATAAATGGTTGAATCATTCAGGAAATACTGGGTATTACTGAATGAAGAAGAAAGAAGACGGTCGTGGGTATAGACAATCTGAGAAGACAAATCTGTATTTTTGCCTAATACCCAGAGATTATTGATTGTGAAAACATGAGTCTGGTTCTTACGCACACGGCTGTCTGAAATATCCGTCAGCTGGTCGGGAGAAACATTTACGTAATCCTTCAAAGTATAAGAATTTCCCATCACTCCAGTGCCATCATCAGAAAAAAGGAGATTGCCCTCACCGGTTACATCCGTACCTATATTATTACTCTTGAAGGTATTGAGCGACTGGGCTTTCTTGGCAAAGCGCATCAACGACATCTCGCCTTCCCAGACATTCAGCTTACCAAACTTCTCCCCTTTCTTCTGCTCCATACCGCCACCTGCCTTCAACGTTCCTACCAGACGGCTCTTGGCAGATTCCTTCAGTTTGATGTTGATGGCAGGGTCTTGCGAGAACGACATATCTTCCAAAGCCTTGATAGGTTGATGATTGGTCATCACCTCTACCGAACCGACATCCTTCTGATGGATATTGTTGGTGGCGATGGAATAGCGACCGCCGAGCATATCATGTCCTTCGATATAAAACTTGTTGATAGCCTTGCCGTTATATTTGATTTCTCCCTTGTCCGACACCTCCATTCCCGGCATCTTCTTCAAGACATCAGCCAGACTCTTGTCGTTGGCATCGGCAAAGCTTGCCACATTGTAGGAGATAGTATCGCCTCGCTGCCGGATGCTTGGAGCCTTCACCACAACATCCTTCAGCTTTGTAGCCTGCTCCGTCAGGAGCACATGATATACAGTAGTATCCTTCGACAAAGGAATGGTTTTCACAGCATATCCCATCATCGAGAAATGCAGCACGTTACGACCGTCCGGAATAGCATTGAGCGACAGCAGGAAACTTCCATCTGCCTATGTCTTGGTAAACTTCAGGATTCTATTGCCGGCAGCAGGTCGGATGGTAACCATCACTCCCTGCAACCCGTTGCCCGTATAGGCATCTTCCACCTTACCCGACAAGGTGACTTGCTGGGCATAGGTCAAAGTGCTCATACAGATAAACCACAGATATAAAAACAGTTGCTTCATAAATTATCTTCTTGAGAAACCAATCCGTTCTCTCTTTACGTTGATACTTATTCTTTTTCTATCAGATCATAATTCAGAGTCTCATCCGAGCCACCCAGAGATATTCCCGTTGAAGCCTCGTTGATACTGTTCCGATTTTTCAGATACTTATATTTTGATTGCAGGAAATCCTTTCTTGTCGTTTTCTGAAAGCGCATGAATTCCTTGTCCAGTACCCCAAATGTAATAAGTTTTGCACTAACCTGCTGCATTCCATTGATACAGAAATAGTATTGCTTTCCCCTATCATACACTTCCATTATCAAGCCAGGGAGTCCGCAGAACTTCCAGGGACCGTCACTTACAGGAACATCCAAGGCAAACCAGGCTGTCCATTGTCTTCCCCGGAAGCAGCAGGTAGCCTTTTGGCATTCATGACCGAGCACCATCTTCGTGCTGTCATTTTCCATATTCCACTCCTGTGAGTTTAAAGCATCTTCATAAAGGTAATATTGTCCCAGCAAGAAGTCGGTAACAGTTATCTTTCCTTGCGGATAATTCTTATAAATGGTAGCAGTCATTCGGCGGTGTGGTATGGCATTGTGCAATTGCTTCCCTTTCAGTCCTTTCCCTATCGCTTCCGTCAAGAAGCTATCCCATAGTTTATCGTCATTAGGAGAAGCCATCAGAGAATCACACTGATAAGTATAATAGCTATAGCATTTAGAACACTCCGCTCCGATTTGCAGATAGAGCAAGTCTTCCTTGCGCTGTTGTTCTCCAGACAGCGTATCCGTAAGATATTCATATACATAGCTACACAGCATATTAGCCGTATCTATCTTCTTATTTTGGGCAAAGCCAATAAGATAAAAAGTCAAAAACAGAAATACGAAACACTTTCTCTCCATAACTTTTCCTTATTTAAAATAAAGATACTCTTTGATTCTATTCTCTTTCTATCAAGTCATAGTTACGTTTTTCGTCTGACAGACCTAAGGATATACCTGACGTAGCCTCGTTTATGCTATTTTGATTATGAAAATAATTATATTCAGACTTCAGAAAAGCTTTCCGGTCTGTCTTTATCCGTTTTCTATTGAAAACATCATAAACGATAGGCGTGCCAGCATCCTTCTGCAATCCCTTGATGCAAAAATATTGCTGTCTCCCCTTGTCATACACTTCCATAATCAAACCAGGAAGACCACAAAATTTCCAAGGGCCATCACTCATAGGAACATCCAAGGCAAACCATGCCGTCCAAGAGCGACCACGGAATCTGCAGGTTGCCTTCTGGCAGTTATAGCCTAATATGTTTTTAATGCTATCACCTTCTACAACCCAATTCTGTACACCCAGGCTATCACTATATTCATAATACTGAGACATCAGATTGTCCGTTACCGTCATCATATTCTGCGGATAATTCTTATAGACGCACGCCGTCATTCTGCGATGTGGAAAAGAATTAGTCAGATATCCTTCACGCTTAAAGGCTTCTTTGAATAAAGCACGAAACTTGGCCTTGCCATCTTCTGTAGATTGCAAGGAATCAGACTGGTAAGTATAATAACTATAGCATTTTGAAACATTCTTTCCGATAGAAAGAAAGAGTAAATCTTCTTCTTTCTCATCATTCTTTATCGTATCTTTCGAATAACAATAATAATATGAGCACAAAAATTGCCCATGATCTATAACCTCATTCTTAGCTTGCAACAAAAGTGCATAAAAGAATAATACCGATATACTTATAATAAATCTCTTAACAACCATATTAATATAACCTTTAAGTTTAAAGAGTCACCTTTGTCATTTACTGAGCCCACTTTAAAAAGTAAGGTCTGTTTTAAGTGGGTTCAGTTAATTAAAATGATCTCGGTGCAAAATTACCGAAAATTGCTCAAACCGCCTAACTTTTTACATCATTTCTCACATAATATTTCTTCCCCAATTTATTATGTAAAAATGATGTAGGTTTGCTATTCTTCCGGAATACCAAGTCTCTTCATTTCTACCTCTGCTGATGTTTGATTCTCTCTTTCTTTTATCTTATGGAAACGATATGTTAACGTCAATCCTACTTTTCGAGTTTCATACTTTGTATTAAAACTAGATCTAACATTATAGATCTGTCTACAAGCACGATTTCTATCTCCATTAAAAATATCATACCCATCTAATGATAACCGCAATCTATCGTTCAAGAAAGATTTTTTGATACTCAAATTGACAGAAGAAGATGATTTTACATTTATCGACTCCATGTATCCACCCCAGACTTGTTGCCAAGACAGAGAGAGCAGGAAATGCTTAGGAAGCTTGAAATCATTATCAAAATTAAGAATTGTCGACGGATGTCCATCATGAAATGTTGTTCCATCAATATCCGGATAATGCATAATTGACTTCTGAAAGAATCCCGTCAACGATGCAGTATAGCATTTATAGGTATTACGCCAATTCAACATCGCCGACAAAGCTTGACGATGCGACAAATTATCTTGTGACGAAACCGTTACTGCTGAGTTACCTTCCAAAGAATAAATCACCGGCAATAATGGACGATAAACATAATCATAATTTAATGTAAGAAACAAAGACTTATACATCAACAGATAAGACAAGCCATGAGTGATGGCAGTCTTCAACTGGCTATTACCCTTAGATTGCTCATAACGGTTTACATACGTCACATTATCATTCATATCTGCATAATTAGCCCGCTCTGTTCCTATCGAATAGCTAAGATTCTGCACCAATAATCCATGACTATAGCCTAGGGTTACCGATGGCAAGAATGTATTATCACTATGCGCCTCTATCACAGACGCCTTTTCATTCTTCCGACGAGAATATAGATTCTGATAACGTATTCCTGTACTCAAGGAAAAGTCCCCCAAGGGTAATTCGTAGTTGATAAATACAGCATTTTTAACTTCCTTATTCTCAAAGCGGCCATCGAACTTCAACCGTTCATAATCTATCTTGTCTATTCCCTCACTATAGCTGAAATCATATCCCATACCCAAAGTGCCCCACTTTCCAAAATCATGGGTAGCATGGAAATTAGAAGCCAGGACATTCCATTTAGAATGTCCCATATATGAAACCTCAGAACTCGTACCTATATGATTTTCCTTTAAAGCAGAATTAGTGTTCGATGCTTTAGAAATATAATCCATCACTACACTCACGTGCCAGGCATGATTCAAACTTGCATCATAATACATATTGACATGATGCGTAAGGAGGTTGTTTTTGGATTTATTCTTATCAAAGAGATAATATGCAGGTCCTGCATTTGGCACTACACTAAATGTATCCCGAGTCTCAACCTTTCCATCCGTGTACATTCCACTATAAAGCATTCCTAGTTCTGATTTATCAGACAGATGATAAGTCATACCAGCAGAATAAGTATGACTACCGGAATGCGTTAAGCTTTCAATATGTTGCATTTTATTCCAAATGGTATCTGCTAATACCTGTTTATTATAATCAGAACTTTCGGAAGCATTATTTCTCCTATAGTAATACTTACCATACAAATCTATTTTTCCGGAATTGTATGTTGAAGAGAAACCTGTTTTATGAGCCAAATGCTTTGCCTGAGTGACATTTCCGATGGCATTAAAAGCCACACCATCTCCTAAAATTTTAGTTTTTATATCAACCACAGGTGAACCCGATGTGTCATAATCCGCCCCAGGCATAGCAACGATTTTTAAAGATTTGATTTGATCAACCGGTAAGTTATCGATAAGACTTTGATCTCTCACCTTACGCCCGTTTAAATAATAGACCGGTGCTCCCTTACCCAACACATTGAACGAATTCCCTACATGTAAGACACCAGGAACCTTACCAATCAGTTCATATATATCATTCTGATGGTTAAGAATAGAATCATGCTCTACGTCTACAAGTAAATTATGACCAGACAACTTTATGTTTTTGCGATGCCCTATCACCTCTACATCAGATAGAGAGATTACAGTAGAATCCGAGATACCGGTCATGTTTTTGGCAACAACGCTACTATCAGAATCAAGGATAGCAATGTTTGCAGGAACATCACCTTTGTTAGCTCCCATATCCCTTGCTATTATATTCTTAGCTTGCAACAGAAGCGCACCAAAGAACAACATGGATATATTTATAAAAAATCTCTTAACAACCATATTAATATAACCTTTAAGTTTAAAGAATCACCTTTGTCATTTACTGAGTCCACTTAAAAAAGTAAGGCTTGTTGAAAGTAGGCTCAGTAAATTAAAATGATCTCGGTGCAAAATTACCGAAAATTGCTCAAACCGCCAAACTTTTTACATCATTTCTCACATAATATTTGTTCCCCAGTTTATTATGTAAAAATGATGTAAATTTCAAAAAGCCCCGACTACATCAAAGTAGCCGAGGCTTTCCTTCAAAATCTTCTATTTTTTATGTTTCTTCAATCTTCCAATCCCCTATCGTTCGCTTTTGGCTATCATAATTGATTCCAACTTTAACCAATCGCTTTCCATCTGCCGAATAAGGTATCAGATATCCCTTATCGTCTATCTGCCTCAGAGCCTCTTCTGCCGACTTATCGTATTTCAGTTCTATCACATACACAGTATCAGGCATGTGCAGAACGGCATCAGCCCTACCTATTGCACTATCTTCTTCCACCAGGATATAAGCACCCAAGAGGTTGAAGATGAGATAGAACACCGTTTGAAAATCCTTCTCGTTTTTATTAGACAGACGGTTGGAGATACTAGCAAGATAAGCTTGCATCTTCTGCAAGGCGCCATCCATGTTGTTGCTATAGAGCTGTTCCAAAAAGGCAAAGATAAAACTATTATTATCTAATTGAATTGGAGACAGATAGTTTGGCGCAAGCGATTTCAACATTCCTATGCGCACTTCCCTGTTAGGATAGTCCAGCTGATAGCATTGCAATAGCGGATTATACTTCTTGATGGTAAGATAACCACTCTGGTAGAGCAAAGGAAGCGCTGAAGTCATCTGCTCTGGCGAAACATCAAAGTCATCAACCCCTACACTTTTCTGCTCAATATCCATCACTCCCACATGATACTTCTGCAAAGTCTTGATGAGATAACTTGGGGTACCGGAACTAAACCAATAAGCCGAAACCTTTTTGTTCTTCAAGGCCTTTACAAGACTGAAAGGATTGAATATATCTTCTGAATTATCACTGAAATGATAGCCATCATAATATGACGTAAGTTCACCTATTGTTTCTTCCAAGGTTCTGCCTAAATGCTTTGCCAACAACTCCACATCTGGCTTCATATCATTCAGAAGTTCCGTCTTACTAATACCGCAGATAGCAGAATACTGGTCGAACATGCTGATATTATCCAGGTTGTTGATTTCACTAAAGATACTTAATTGAGAGAACTTGGTAATACCTGTGATAAAGACGAAACGCAACCAAGGGTCCAAGTATTTAATAGGACTATAGAAGTTCTTCATGATCAAACGGAGTTCTACCAGATTTTCCTTCTCATGCACGACATCCAGCAATGGAGCATCATACTCATCAATGAGAATGACTACCTTCTGCCCCGTCTGCTTATAAGCACGTTTTACCAGACATTCCAAACGCTGATTAGCCTTAATAGCCCAATCTTCCGTACCATAGATTTGTTCCAACTGGCTTAGCTTACCTTCCAATTCATTGATTAAGTCAGCAGGATTCATGTGCTTTGCCGTACTCATATCAAAATGAAAAACCGGATACTTTACCCATTCCTTCTCATAATCTCCAAGGGCAAGCCCATCAAACAGATTCTTTCTTCCTTCAAAATAAGCCTGAAGCGTAGAGACAAAAAGAGACTTTCCGAATCGTCTTGGGCGACTCAGAAACAGATATTTGGATCCATTTCTTATGAAATCCACAATATACTTAGTTTTATCCACATACACATAGTTTTCTTCTCGTATCTCAGAGAAGGTTTGTATGCCCACCGGATATTTTCTAATCTCTTCCATAGCTTTTCTTTTTTTTATATTCCGCTGCGAAGTTACGAAGAAAAATGCATATATGCAAAGGTTTTCATCGAAAAATTTCAATGTTAACAAAAACAACTCATAGTTTTATGACTCCTAAGTCTATGAGTTCCGAAGTGGAAAACATAGAGATAAAAGCAAAGAAAATAACACGGACAAATTGAATTTGTCCGGACAAACTGCCCGACAGCCCATAAGTCACGAATTTTTAACCATTTACAAACACCCGGACAAAAGAGCCGGACAAATTCAATTTGTCCGTGCTTATAATTTAACTTAATTATTTTAACTTTTCTTCGTTCATACACTACGCTGATGCAACCTTCAGCCCGTTCTTAAACCATATGCGAAAGTTCAGTAAAAAAAGAATCGCCAGGAAGCTATTCTGTTGCTTCGCTGGCGATTCAGAGAGAGATTTATCTATGTGTAAATTATGTTTGCTATTCCGCCTGAATACCGAAGTACTCGTTGAGTTCAGCGATGGCAGCACCATCGACATTCGGAAGATCCTTCACCAGCTTGCCTTTCTCCAGCAGGAGGATGCGGGAGGAGATGTCGGCAACGAAGTTGAGGTTGTGGCTGGAGATGATGACCGTGGTGCCCTGCTCCTTGCAGATGCACTGAATCATGTGGGCGATAGTCATCTGGGAAGATGGGTCGAGATAGTTGAACGGCTCATCCAGGAGAAGAACCTTCGGATTGATGATCATCGCTCCGATGATACCAATCTTCTGGCGGTTACCCTGAGAAAAATCACGGAGATACTTCTTGGTTCCCATGATTTCATCGTGCATAAAGCCCTCAAACTGAGCCAATCGCTCCTGCAGGGTTTCATCGTCAATGTGATAAACATCAGCGATGAAATCGAAGTATTCCTCAGGGGTGAGGAAGTCGATGAGGAATCTGCCGTCGATGTAACTGCCGGTATATTCCTTCCAGGTTTCACTCTCGTTCACCTTCTGTCCATTGCTTTCCACGAAACCGTCATCAGCCTGAATCAGGTCGAGAATCAGACGGAGCAAGGTGGTCTTGCCCGCACCATTATTACCTACGAGTCCTATCAGCTCGCCCTTTGCAACACCCAGATTATCAATATCGAGTACGGTATTGCCATTATATATCTTTTTGAGATTCTGAATCTTGATATCCATTATTCTAATGTTTAATGTGTAGTGTTAAATGTTTACTTAGCTTTCCATAAACTTCTCCATGCGCTTATACTTGTTCTTCTCGAAGATGGCAGCTATCTTGGCGATGAACCATTTATGGATGGCGATACTGAAGACTGCCAGCGTTATGCAGGTGACAAACCATGCCGTCTCACCGAAGAAATAATAGACAGCACAGACACCAGCCAGCGGGAAGAGAAAGGCGATGGCATAAAGATTAATCTTCAGATTAGCTCCCTGCATGCTGAACATGGAAGTCTGGAATATCTCCAGACGGGAAGAGAAGAGTGCCGTAGGCAGATTGAAGAGATTGATGAATACTGCCAGACAGAAACCGCTGATAAGCACCTGGATTCCGATTCCTACCTGCAGGAAAAGGAACGGAAGGGTAAGCAACAAAGCGACAGCACTCACTACCATATAATAATAGAAGCAATTCTGCAGCATCTGTTTAACCTTAACAGGCTTGGTCATCAAACCATGGAAGAAGTTTGCCTCAATGCCAAAGGTCCACTGCGACAACACCACCGATGGCAGCAGGATGGCACCCGCTACATAGAGGGTAGTCATAGCCACCTTGTCCCCCATTTCCTGTCCCGCTTCTGCCGGGAGCAAGGCAAAGAGATAGGCATCGAAAAGGAAGATGGCAGCAATCATAATCACCATCGTACGGACACGCTTTGCTCTCAATGTGCCGATATATTGCAGACTGAAGAGGTTGATATGGCTGAAACCACGGAACCTGGAAACCTTCTGCTTCTGCTCGTTATAAATCTTTTCGTGATAGAGATAGATGGTAAGTCCGGCGAATACCGCTCCGGCAAGGAAGAAGATACCCGCCCATCCCATCCATACCGGGAAAAAGGAACTCACAAACATATATCCTATCAGCACGGCAAACATTCCCATCCATCCCAACATCAAGGGCCATTTCAGAATCCACTCTGTTGCCTTGCGGTAGCAGGTGATGTAGATGCCGTCAATATAAGAGAACGCCAGAAACAGAAAGAAACTGGCAATAACCTGACCTACAGGCAGGAAATAGATAAATACAGGAAGCATAAGCACTGGAAGCACATAGTTCCAGAAGCTCACGAGATTGGTAGTGAGCAGGAACTTGTTCCAGATTTTCTCCGGCACAGGTCGCGACTTCACGTAATCATCCATCGCCGTAATATCCCGCTTCATCACCATCTTCATGATGATGTCTGGAATCAGCATACCGACAACGATACCGGCTCCCAACAGGGCAGGCATGTCTTCGCCCCCAAGTTCTCCCCCATTCTCGGTGAAGCTGAGAAAGAAGCTCACGCCCATCACCACATACAGGAAGATGATGTAGCACGCCACGAAGGCATCTCGCTTATGGAAGTTACGGCGCTGCTGCAACCACCAAAGCCTTAAAAGTAATCTCAACATAAATTATTCTTTTTATGGTTTACGGGCACAAAGGTAAACAAAAATATCCGAAATCTCCTACAAAATGATAGAAATAACTTAAAAATAACATTAGATGAAAAGAAAGAGAAAACAGGAAGAGAAGAAAAGAAAGAAAAGGCATATATGTGAAAACGGCATCTCCTCACGAAGATGCCGTTCCTTCTAAACTAACATTAACTTATATATCAACTATTCATCAAAACTATTATAAACCTAAAAATTATAATACTCTTATTCAGACTGAACCGGCAAGATGTTATCATCCTCATCATAGAAGAGAGGAGCCACCTTTACGCTGCGAAGCCAGGTTGTATCATTTGATGGCACGCAGTCGTGATGGAACAGATACCACTGTCCCTTGTACTCACAGATGCTATGATGGGTTGTCCAACCTACTACAGGCTCCAGGATAACACCCTTGTAAGTGAACGGACCATAAGGATTATCACCTACAGCATAGCAGAGATAATGAGTATCACCGGTAGAGTAGCTGAAGTAATACTTGCCCTTATACTTATGCATCCAGCTGGCCTCGAAGAAGCGATGTGGATCATCTGCTGGCAAAACATTACCCTCTTCGTCAACGATGACAACAGGCTTTGGCATTTCAGCAAACTGCTGCACATCATCCGTCATCATGGCTACACGAGATGGCAATGGGTTCTCCTTGCCTTCAGGGAGATGCTCATCCTTCAGAGCCTTGTTGTCCTTATACCACTGAAGCTGACCGCCCCAGATACCACCGAAGTAGCAGTAAATCTTGCCATCATCATCCTTGAACACGCAAGGGTCGATGCTGTATGACTTGCGGATTGGGTCGGCATTCGGAACGAAAGGACCTTCAGGCTTATCAGCCACAGCCACACCGAGATGGAACACACCATTATAATCCTTGGCAGAGAAGATGAGATAGTACTTGCCATCCTTCTCTACTACATCGTTGTCCCACATCTGCTTCTCAGCCCATGGCACATCCTTCACGTCGAGAATCACACCATGATCGGTTACCTCACCTTCCATCACGTCGTCCATAGAGAGAACATGATAGTCTTTCATCTGGAAGTGACCGCCATCATCGTCGAAACATTCGCCGCTATCCCAGTCATGAGATGGGTAAACATACAGGCGACCGTTAAACACATTGGCAGATGGGTCTGCCATATAATCCTTTGGGAACAAATATCTTGCTTTCATTGTTGTTTATTATTTTAAGAGATGTACAATATTATCTAAAGAAATTTTACTTAAAGAGATTGACGATTTCCTTCACCACTGGCTTCACCTCGTTGTTGCGGTCGATGAGCAGTGGATAGTTGGTTCTGCCAGGGATAGGCCAGCCATTCAACCAAGAGTGACCATCGTTGACACCCCAGAAGGTAACACGACTGATGACATCCTTGTGACGCTCTACAATCTTAAAGAGATCGAGATAACGCTGGTTGAAGAGTTTCTGTGCCTTCTTGTCAAGTCCCTTCACGTATGGATTGTACTTTTTCTGAAGTTCAAACTTCTGGCTGATTTCCGCTCCGCCGAATCCTTCCGGATTAGGAAGCATGTTCATATCCAGCTCAGTCAGCATCACCTTCACGCCTTCACCAGCAAAAGCCTCAATGCTCTTCTCATACTCAGCATAGTCAGGATAATCAAAACCATTGTGGCTCTGCATACCTACCGCATCGATGCGGAGACCCTTCGCCTTCAAATCGCGAACCAGTTTGCAGATAGCCTCTCGCTTGGCTGGCTTCGAAGTAGAATAATCATTGTAGTAGAGTTCTACGTTTGGATCAGCCTCATGAGCAAAGCGGAAAGCCAGTTCTATGAACTCCGGACCGATAATCTTGTAATATAAAGACTTGCGGTAAGAGCCATCATCCTCGAAAGCCTCGTTCACAACGTCCCAACCCTTTACTCTACCTTTATAATGAGTAACCACATTCATAATATGGTTATACATTCTGCCGATAAGCACTTCACGGCTTACCAGATTACCCTTATCATCGGTAAACATCCACTTAGGTGGCTGAGAATGCCAAACCAGACAATGCCCGATCAAGGTCTTGCCGTTCTTCTCTGCCCAGTCAGCGAGTTTATCGCCATCAGTGAAATCAAAGCGATTCACCTCCGGATGATTCTTCTCACCCTTCATACAGTTTTCGGCAACTACCTGGTTAAACTGTTTCTTCACTACTTCCTCACCTGCAGGGTCTTGTCCATCAGGCAAATCGGTATTAACGGCAGCACCTACCAGGAAGTACTTACCCATAGTTTCCTGGAATGTAGGGATTTGAGCTGCTGAGTTCGCTTTTTGAGCGAAAGCTGTTGAAGCAAGCATCAGTCCCAGTGCCAGAGTTGTGATCTTTTTCATATCTTATATCTATTTTTCTCGTTAATAATTATAGTCTCTAGTTTTCTTCCTTGTGTCGGGCCTCAATCTTCTTGTTGATGTCGTCGATAACCTCATCGGTCAACTCATATTTAGAGATGATGAACATCGCCAAACCCAGCAAGATGGCAGGAATCACACATACCAGCCAGCGGATACCCTCCTGTGCCAGAGGAGTCTGCTGCTCCAAATCGTTCATGAAGTAAGCACCGGCAGCATTACCAACCGACATCATGGCGAAGGCTGTAATGAAGAAGAGTGCCACGATACGGAGAGGACGGTTATGGAAGAATTCTGTCCACAGGTCACTCACCTTAACATTCTTGGTTTCCTTCTCGTCCATTACCACACGCTCCTTGGTTTGGGTAAAGCAGAATACCAGAAGGGCGAAACCTACCAGGGCAAAAATCAGCATGGCAACAAACCAAGCATTACTGTCGGTAGGAAGAGAGTTGCCCTCCTGAGCAGCTGCTGCCTGATAACCGGTCCATGCAAGAACTGCACCAGGAATAACACCACCCAAAGCCATACCTGCCTTATAGAAGATACCGGTCAGGGCATTGACGATGCCGGCAATACGCTTGCCGCTGGTATATTCTGCAAAAGAGATAACCTCTGGAATCAAGGCCCACATATATCCAGTAGCCACGATAACACCTGTTGACTTGATGAACTGAGCGATATAAACCAGCGTGATATGATCCTTTACAGATCCCATCTTGCTGATGATATAAAGCATCGCCATACCCACGATAGCCACAGTAAGGAAGATGTAGAACATATTCTTCTTGCCCACCTTTTTCTTGATGGCAGGAACGAGTGGCATAAAGATGAAAGATGGCAAAGAGCCCAAACCCATGAAGAGTGCCATCTCGATAGGGAGATCCTTGGCTGCTGCGAGCATGGCTACCAGGATTGGAACACCTGCCGATACACAGAGTCCACCCACATTTGCCATGAACATACGTACAGAGGTAAGGATGGTTATCTCGTCTGTATCGCGAGTCAGCGAAGAGTTCAAGGCTCCGTAAGGCACATTGATCAATGTATAAAGCATAGACAAGCCTACGTATGTTACATAGGCATAGATGAGTTTGATGGTTTCTGTCTGTCCTTCCATACCATTCCAAAAACAGAGGATGGCAAGTACGGTGAGTGGCAAACCCGCCAGGACGAGATAAGAGCGATACTTACCCCAACGTGGATTATGCTTATCTACATAAGTTCCCACCAACGGGTCCCAGAGTACATCGACCAAGCGAACCACCAAGAACATGGTGGCAGCAACACCAGGATTAAGTCCATAGATGTCGGTGTAGAAGAACAACAGATACATGCAGATGGTCTGATAGATGAGGTTTTGCGCCAAGTCTCCAGATCCGAATCCGATGCGTTGTAGCCAATTCAGTTTGTAGAATCCCTTAGATTCCTGTGTTACAGTTGTCTGTTCCATTTTTATCCAATCATTAAGTTTACACCTTATTATATATAGGTGCATTTATAACATTTACTTCAATTTCTCTGCGGCAAACTTACCCATTGCCTCATATCCCTTAGGGTTGAGATGCAGCCAGTCGTCAGAATATTCTGCTTTCAGACGCTGAGGATCTTTCGGATCACGGGTCAGCTCATCGAAATCGATGACTCCATCAAAGGCACCGCTCTTTCTGATCCATTCGTTCACGGTCTGTCGCATCGCCTCATGCCAGAAAGAATACCATCCGTTGCCCTTGGTTGGGGTAATGGTTCCGCCATATACCTTGATGCCCTTTGCCTTGGCTTTTGCTATCAGCACCTTATAGCAGGCAATCAGGGTATCTGTTACATGTTCATAATTTCCTCCGCAGCAACCGATATCGTTGGTTCCCTCAAAGATGATGAGCTTATCCACACCTGCCTGTCCCAGGATATCACGGTCGAAACGCTTCATGGCTGGTTCGCTCAATCCGCCCTCCACTACGCAGTTGCCACCGATTCCGAGATTCAACACGCCGTATGGTTTCTCTGCATTCAGGGCATCCGAGAGGAAATCGGTCCAACGGTTCTGATGGTTGGTAGTACTTCCACGGCCATCGGTAATAGAGTTTCCGAGGATAGCCACCACTGGGGTAGCCTTATCGGTCTTCACATCAATGGCAGAAAGATTGTACCAGTGATCCACCTCCTCGCCATCATCAAAACTCTTATCCATCGGTTTAGGAGTACGATGCAAACCGTTTACTATATAAGATGTGGTACGTGAACCACGATGGGATGTTGCATTCACTGGAGTCTGCTTGCCATAGTCGATGGTAATCGTGAGGCGCTGTCCACTCTTCAAGGCATATTTCAAATCATCTGAGAAGATAGCCTTGCCTGGAGCGATGGTTACATTCTTCTTGCCATTAAACTTGAGATACTTCACGGTCTTACCATTCACAAACCAGTTGCTGTTCTTATCGGTATCTGCAATATACACCGATTTGATTTCTACCGGCTCCTTACTCTGCTCGTTGCTGAGCTTCACTCTGAGTTCCTCTCCGCCAAAAGATACATGAACCACCTGTCGACAAGAACGGTTGCTCAAGCTTTCCTTAGGCATATCTCCTTTACCAGTCCATTCCACTGCAGTAGCCCAAGTTCCTTTCCATACCTTCTGGGCAAAAGCTACAGAACTTGACGTAGCCAGTACGAGCGCCAGCGATAAGATTTTGATTGCTTGTCTATTCATTGTTATTATGATGCCTTTAATGTTTCTATTGTTGTTGACGATGCAAATTTACTAATAAGTAATGAAATAACAGGTATTTAATAGTTACCATTACTTTTCTATTTGTTTCATACCTGCAAAAAGGGCGCAAAAAGATAAAGAAACAAAAAGAAATGAAACATTTTGTTGCATTAGAATTTGTTTCTTTCATTGTTTTTTGTTACTTTTGCAGCCGTAACAACCTATTTTAAACAAGAAAACGGACAGAAAATATGAAGCATATCAGACATTGCCTCACGGCACTCTTCGCTATCACCATCTCGCTCATGGTATGGGCTGACAGTGGTGAACTTTTCACATCGGGCAAACTGTCAAGTTCGCTTATCAACTGCATTGTGCAGGATAAATACGGATATATCTGGGTGGGAACCGAATACGGACTCAGCAAGTTCGACGGCTACCGCTTTACCAACTATCTGCACAACGAAGAAGATACAACCTCCATTACTGACAACATTATCTCCGACCTGCTGGTAGATAAGAAAGGTAACCTGTGGATAGGTTGTGCCAAGGGACTGATGCGCTATAATTATGAGACGAACAATTTCACCCGTCTCCAGTTTCCTGATGGCAGAAAGCCACGTATCTATTCTATGGTAGAAAGTCACAATGGCGATATCCTGCTGGGTACTGCAGGATATGGTCTCTATTCTGTAAAAGACAGAAATACCCAGAAAGGAACAGACGACCTTTTCACTATCAGACAGGAAAGGCAATACGCTGAGCGCGATTCTGATGTATTTTTTACCCATATCTACGAAGATAAGCATCATTATCTCTGGCAGAGTAGCCACCTTTCTGTCTTCACCCGTTTCATCAAGAAACAAGGCAAGGTGCAGCGCAAAGACTTCAAATCGCCATGCGGAGCACCTGTAGCTTTCATCCAACATCGTCCGCAGGCCATGCTCATCGTCTGCATGTATGGCATCGTCTATTATGATTACCGCACAGGCCGCATCGCTGATGCCGGCTACGACTTTGGCGGTTATCAGAATAATGTAACCATCAACAATGCTACCTTCGACCACGAAGGCAACCTCTATATCAGCACCTCTGAACATGGTGTTCTCATGATCAGAAAGGGAAGCAACAGGGTAGAACAGTTGGAGAACAGCAACAGCAGTTTCAATCTGGCTACCGCCTTCGTCAACAATATCATTGAAGATAAGGACAACAATCTCTGGATAGGCTGTTACAACAAAGGTCTGTACCTGATCAACCAGCGCCAGCAGGCTTTCAACAGCTGGAGTTTCTCTGCACAGAACTACATCATCGGCAGCAGCGTTTCATCTATTGCACAAGGCGAAAATGGTGAAACATGGTGTACGGTACAGAACAGTGGTGTATTCTGTTTTGATGCTTCAGGCAAGATTATCGCCCATCCCCAGTCACCTGCCGGTACTTGCATCATCTATAAAGACCGACGTGGCGATTACTGGATCAGCAATGGCAGCGCACTCTACAGCTACAACCCTCATACAGGTACATACCAGCAGAAACTCACCTTTACCAGCGCCGGCATCTACTGTATGACTGACGATGCACAGGGCAACCTTTACATTTCTGTATACAGCAAAGGTCTCTATATATATAATGTGGAAAGCGGCAAGGTTACTGTTCTGAATATGCGGCAAAGAGGCGATAAAGGATTTCTCTGCAACGACTGGGTGCGAAGCATGGCGCTCGATCATACAGGCCATTTATGGATAGGAACCTCTAATGGAGTTTCCTGTCTCAATACCAAAACGCTCAGTTTCAAGGATTTCGGATGGCTCAACATTCTGAAAGACAGACAGGCGAATGGTATCTGCGAAGGAAAGAACGGCGATATTATCATCGGTACCGAAGAAGGACTCTATCTGTTTGACAGAAAGAGCAACAAGACGAAGAACTTCCCTCATGCGGAAGCGTTGAAAGGCAAGCAGGTATGCAGCATCATCAAAGACCAGAAGGGTGACTTGTGGGTAAGTACAACCATGGGCATCTGGCAGTACGAACAGAAGAACAGACAGTTTATCGGGCACATCAACGGCAACGGACTTACTACCCGTGAGTACGTGCTGGGCTCTTCCATGCATACCGCCAGCGACCTTATCGCCTTCGGAACCAGTGATGGTATCACAACCTTCTATCCTGACGTTGTCAGGGCCAAGAAGATGGAACTGGGAGATGTACATCTCACCAACTTCATCATCGACGGAAAGCCAATCAACTGTATGGTCAAAGACTTCAGCATTCCTTACTCCCAGAATTCATTCACTCTGGAGTTCTCGCTGCTCAACTACAGGAACACCGATAATATCAGTTTCCAATACCGCATCAACGACGGCAAATGGAACAGCACCAACGAGGGAGCCAATGCCGTAGCATTCAACAAGTTGAAACCGGGCGACTATACGCTGGAGGTGAGAGCTACCAGCAATGGCAGATATTCCAAGAATCCTACCATCATCAACATCAAGGTATGCGACCCTTGGTATGCATCACCCGAGGCATATCTCCTCTATATCCTGATCATAGCAAGCGTCATCCTGTATGTTATCTATACATACGAGCGCCGCCGCAAGGCAGACCTGGAAGAGACCAAGATGCAGTTTCTCATCAATGCCACCCACGACATCCGCTCGCCGCTGACATTGATCATGGGACCGCTCAACAAGCTGAAAACAAGATTAACAGATGCCGAAAGCAAACAGGATATCGATACCATCGATCGCAATGCCCAGCGCCTCCTGCTTCTGGTAAACCAGATACTTGATGAGCGAAAGATAGACAAGAACCAGATGCATCTCCATTGCCAGGAGACTCCGCTCAAGGATTTCCTGCATGGCATCGTATCGCTCTACCGCTTCAATGCACAGGAGCGCAACATCACCCTTGAGCTCAAAGAAGACGAAAGCCTCAGCAGCGATAAAGGCAAGCTGAAGGTTTGGATAGACCGCATCAACTTTGACAAGGTTATCTCCAACCTGCTCTCCAATGCCATGAAGTATACCTTTGATGGCGGCGAGATTACTGTTATCATAGGTAAAGACGAAAAGAATGCCACCATCAGGGTAGAAGATACAGGCATCGGACTGAAGGAAGAGAAGACCGACCGCCTCTTCGAACGTTTCTATCAGGGAAACAACAGCAGCGGTCTCCATATCGAAGGAACCGGTATCGGACTCAACCTCTGTAAGGCATTTGTAGAAATGCACGGAGGCAAGATCAAGGCCTACAACCGTACCGACGGCATCAAGGGTTCCTGCTTCGAAGTAAGCATTCCGCTGGGCAACAGCCATCTGCAGCCAGGCGAGATACTGGAAGAAGAAGACAAGAAGGAGCAGGAGATTACCAAAAAGAAAGTACAGGCCAACCGCAACTTCAATATCCTGATAGTTGACGATGACAGCGAGATTGCCCAATACATCAAGACAGAACTGAGCGACTGGTACCGCTTTGAGCGTGCCTGCAACGGCAAGGAGGGTTTGAAGATGCTGCTCACCGGCAAGTACGACCTCGTGATAAGCGATGTGATGATGCCGGAGATGGATGGAATCACCATGCTCAAGAACATCAAGAACAACAGTAACATTAGCGATATTCCTGTCATCCTGCTCACCTCAAAGAGCGAGGTGGAACACCGGTTGGAGGGACTTCGCAGAGGAGCCGATGCTTTCCTGGCAAAGCCTTTCGACATGGAAGAGCTGCATATCCTTATCGACAACCTGGTGGATAATGTGCGACGCATCCGTGGCAAATACAGCGGAGCACAGGGCCAGAAGGCGAAGATTGAGCAGATTCAGGTAAAGGGCAATAACGATGCCCTGATGGAACGCGTGATGAAATATATCAACGCCCACCTTGCCGATCCCGACCTCAATGTAGAGAAACTTACCGAGAAGGTAGGTATCAGCCGTGCACAGCTCCACCGTAAACTAAAGGAGATTGCTGGTGTTTCTGCCGGAGAATTTATCCGTAACCTCCGACTGGAACAGGCGGCACGACTCATCGAAGAGGGGCAGATTAATATCACGCAGGTAGCCTACTCTGTAGGTTTCAACAACCAGACCCACTTCTCTACAGTGTTCAAGAAACACTATGGCATGTCGCCTAGCGAATATGCTGAAACAAAAAGAAAAGAGAAATAAACAACAAATAAAAGAGAATAAGGTATTTTTTCGTATCTTTGCAGCAGAAACAACAATAATACAAATTAACAATCTGCAAAGATATGAAGAAATACCTTATTTTATTAGTTACGGTACTTACATCACTCCATGTTTCTGCACAGAGTGATGGTTCACAGTTATGGCTCGGAAAGCAGTATGCTAACTCATGCCAAGTCATCTCACAGTTGCCTGATGATGCAACAGCCAAGATTGCCAAGCAGGAGTTAGAAAACAACTGGCGTGGCAAGAATGTTGAGCTCAAGATAGACAAGAGTCTCAACCTGGGCGATGGCTATAACATCTACGCCCGTCCTGCCCAGCAAGGCGACAACATTCAGTACGAAGCAACTATCACCGCCAGCAATCCTATCGGTTTGCTCTATGGTGCCTACGAGTTAATTCGACTTCAGAACACCGATGCCTACAACACAGGTAGCGGTAATCAGCAGAACTTCAGCAAAGCTATTGATGAGACCGAGAAACCACAAGTGGGTCTCCGCATTCTCAACCATTGGGATAATCTCGATGGCAGCATCGAACGTGGCTATGCCGGAAAGAGCATCTTCAAATGGGAAGAAATCAAACTCGGCAAAAACGGTAAGGGCGGCAGCATCAGTAAGAGTCTGCACGACCGTCTCATCACCTATGCCCGTGCCAACGCCTCTTTGGGCATCAACGGCAGCGTACTGAACAATGTAAACGCATCGCCAAAGATGATGACTGCAGAATATATTAATAAGGTGAAGGTCATCGCCAACATCCTGCGTCCTTATGGCATCCGGGTATACCTCAGCATCAACTTCGCTTCGCCTATGGCTTTAGGCTACACCAAGACTGCCGACCCACTGGATAAGAAGGTTCAGCAGTGGTGGCAGAAGAAGGCAAAGGAGATATATGCTACCATCCCAGACTTTGGCGGTTTCCTCGTAAAAGCCAATTCTGAAGGACAGCCTGGTCCTGGCGACTACCACCGCACACATGCCGATGGAGCCAACATGCTTGCCGATGCCGTCAAACCATACGGAGGCATCATCATGTGGCGAAGCTTTGTATACGGTGCTAACCATAAGGGAGAAGACCGTGTAAAGCAAGCTGTCAGCGAATTCAAAGGTATGGATGGCAAGTTCCGTGACAACGTAATCCTACAGTCAAAGAATGGTCCGCTCGACTTCCAGCCACGTGAGCCATACGCTCCTATCTTCGACAACATCAAACAGACTCCACAGATAGCAGAACTTCAGATTACCCAGGAATATCTTGGTCAGTCTAAGCACCTCACCTATCTCGCTCCTATGTGGAAGGAATTCTTTGGCTTTGTTAATCCAGACAGACTGGTTGGAATCTCAGGTGTAGCCAATATCGGTGATGATGCCAACTGGTGCGGTCATCCGTTCTCTCAGGCTAACTGGTATGCTTTCGGCAGATTGGCATGGAATCCTTCACTTACAGCTGAAGAGATTGCTCACGAATGGCTCGTACAGACCTACGAAAACCTGGACGAGCGATTCACTAAACCGGTAGAGATGATGATGATGACTTCGCGCGAAGCTTGTGTCAACTATATGATGCCTTTGGGTTTGCATCACATCTTCAAGTTCGACCACCACTACGGTCCGGAGCCAGATGGTTTCATCGCAAGTTATCCTCTGGAATGGTGCCCGGTATACTACCATAAGGCTGATGCACAGGGCGTAGGTTTCGACCGGTCATCCAAAGGCACAGATGCCGTAGGTCAGTATCCGGAACCATATCGCAGTCTGTATGACAACATCGAGACCTGTCCTGAAGAATATCTTCTCTGGTTCCATCATGTGCCTTGGACTTACAAGATGAAATCAGGCAGCACCCTCTGGCAGGAACTCTGCATGAAGTACAACATGGGTGTGGCGATGGTAGAAGTTTACCGCGACTTCTGGCACACCTCAGCCAAGCAGTATATGAAGGGGCATGAGCAGGAATGGCAACATACAGACTCTCTGCTCAATGTACAGTTGGAGAATGCAAAGGAATGGCGCAATACCTGTCTCAAGTATTTTCAAACCTTTTCTAAAATGAAGATCTATGAATAAGGACAATGTTTCTTCTACCGTAGACAAGTAATTAAAGAGAAAATTCATGAAAATCTGTCGTAATCTCACTTTTTTATCGAGATTACGACAGATTTCTCGTTTAAAAGTTGTCGTAATCTTGCTTTTTTTCTGAGATTACGACAGAATCCTCGATTTAAGCCCCTAAAACTCCTTAGGAAAATGTGATAAATATACTTAAAAGTCCTTAGGAAAATGTGATTTTCCTTGCGTAATTCACTGTTTATTAGCATCTTTTCCAAAACATAATTTTTAGCGTATGGAAAGACTACTTATATCCCAATTGTTAAAATGGAAAGACAGTCAAGGAAGGAAGCCACTCATACAGGAAGGTGCAAGACAAGTTGGTTCGCACCAGTCTCTTGCCATACGAGAGAAACAACAGTTCAAAAACCATCAACATCCCCCTCTATATGCTCTTTGTTCTAGCCAAAGAATTAAAGGCAGAAAGTTAGTATTTCAGCGAAAGCGGCAGTTTTTGACAAAACTGCCGCTTTCGCTTGTTTTTCATAAGCAAAAGTGTATAAAAACCGCATATTTATAACAAAATATCGAACAAAGTGCAACTTTTCTAGAAAAAAGTTTGGTTATTTCCTAAAAAATGCTTAATTTTGCAGCCGATTAAAAATATTATTAAAATTTAGTGAAGTTTGAGATACTTCCTTATATATAATTAAGGTATGGCAACATACCCACCCCCACCAGTTCGGGATAAGAGTTGGAGACAAGAAATGAGCCCCCACGCTCAATAAAAGTTGGGAGGATATGTAGTGAGAAAGAAATATAAAACATTATATATTTATTAATTAATTAAACGAGAGAGATTTATGGAAAAAAGACTCATGACGTTTATTGCCAGCCTCTTCCTTAGTTTAGGAATGGCGTTGGCGCAAACTCAAGTTTCCGGTAAAGTAACCTCTGCAGAGGATGGTGAACCAGTCATTGGTGCATCTATCAAAGTAGTGGGTACCAATACCGGTACAGTTACCGATGTTGATGGTAACTTCTCATTGAACGCTCCTGCTGGAGCCAAACTAGAGATTTCATATATTGGTATGAACTCTCAAACTGTTAAGGCTGCATCTAACATGAAAATTGTTATGAATCCAGACAACAAGTCACTTGATGAGGTTATCGTTGTAGCTTATGGTACTGCAAAGAAGAGTGCCTTTACTGGTTCTGCTGCAGTTATCAAGTCAGAAGAAATTGGTAAGATTGCTGACTCAAACCCAGTACAGGCCTTGACAGGTAAGGTATCTGGTGTCCAAATCAATTCTGCTACTGGCCAGCCAGGTGTTGCAGATTTCAAGATTCGTATTCGTGGTATCAGTTCTATTAACGCTGATAGCAAGCCTTTGATTATTGTTGATGGAGCTCCTTTCGATGGAGATATGAACTCTATCAACCCACAAGATATTGCATCTATGACAGTATTGAAGGATGCAGCTTCTGCAGCTCTTTACGGTGCACGTGGTGCCAATGGTGTTGTCATCATCACTACCAAGAATGGTAAGGAAGGTACAACCTCTATCACTGTTGATGCAAAGTGGGGTTCTAACTCTCGCGCTACTCGTGACTATGACTACGTTAGAGATCCAGCCAAATACTACGAAACATGGCATAAGGGACTCTATAACTATGCTATGTCTAAAGGCTTGGATGCAGATAAGGCATATGCTTGGGCAAATAAGAACCTGATTAACAATGAAAATGTTGGTTTAGGTTACAATGTCTATAATGTTCCAGCTGGCGAGAACTTGATTCTTCAGAACGGTTTGATTAATCCTAATGCTACACTTGGTAATGTTATTGAGTATAACGGTAACAAATATACTTTGTTGCCAGATGATTGGACTGATGCCACTTATAATAATGGTCTTCGTCAAGAGTATTCGGTTACAGCAACCGGTAACAATGAGAAGTCTAGTTTCTATGGCTCTGCCAACTATTTGAAGAATGAGGGTATTACAAAGGGTTCTGATTTCGCCCGCTTCAGTGGCCGTATTAAGGCTGATTATCAATTGCGTTCTTGGTTGAAGGTAGGTGGTAACTTTAGTTATAGCCACTATAAGACCAATTATTTGAGCACACAGGAAGATGGATCAGATGGTTCTTCTGGTAATGTCTTCGCTTTGACTACGGTTGCACCTATCTATCCTCTTTATATCCGTGATGAGAAAGGTAACATCATGTATAATTCTACTGCTGGCATCCAGTCTTATGATTATGGTGATGGAACTGTTAATGGTCTTATCCGCCCTTATATTCAGCAGGCAAACCCTCTCTGCTCTAATCAGTTGGACACCAACGAAAGTGAGGGCAATTCTGTAAATGCCATCGGTTTTGCAGAGGTTCGTTTCTTAAAGGATTTCAAGTTCACATCAACCAATAGTGTTAGCAGTGAAGAGACTCGTTCTACAATAACTACCAATCCTTGGTTTGGTCAGTATGCTTCTCAAAATGGTGCTATCACTGTGGAGCATGATCGTACCTGGTCTTACAACTATCAGCAGTTGCTCACTTGGCATCATCAGTTTGATCAGCATGAGGTAGATGCCATGTTAGGTCATGAGTATTATCGCAGAAGATACTATGTACTTTATGGCGATAAGACCAATATGTACACCTTCCCAAGCAATGATATGGCTAGTGCGGTAAATACTGGTTCTACCAATTCTTATCGTAACGACTATAATACAGAAGGATGGTTTGGCCGAGTTCAGTACAACTACGATCAGAAGTACTTTGCTTCTATGTCATACCGTCGTGATGCATCTTCTCGCTTCGCTCCAGAGAACCGTTGGGGTAACTTCTGGTCATTCGGTGGCGCATGGATGATTTCCAAGGAGAAGTTCTTTAATGTGTCTTGGATTGACGAGTTGAAGATCAAGGCTTCTTATGGTGAGCAGGGTAATGATAACATCCAGGACCAGTATGGTATGGATCAGTTCCTTTACGAGAACACCTTCGATATCAAGAGTTCCAATGGTACGCCAGCCTTGGTTCCAAAGACTATGGGTAACAGAAATATCACATGGGAGAAGGGTGGTAACTTCAACGCTGGTATCGACTTCAGTGTTTTGAAGGGACGTTTGACTGGTAGCGCAGAGTACTTCTACCGCAAGACCAGTGATATGTTGTTCTACTTCCCATTGCCTAACTCATACGGTTATACCGGTTATTATGATAACATCGGTGATATGCGCAATAGTGGTTTCGAGTTGAACTTGGATGGTACAATTGTTAAGACCAAGGATCTTTCTTGGGGATTGAACTTGAACTTGACAACTTACAAGAACAAGATTACACGTCTTCCAGAGGAGCGTAAGACTCAGGAGGTTGATGGCGTGAAGGGTTATGCTTCAGGTGCTCGTTTCTATGGTGAGGGTGAATCAATCTATACATGGTATATGCCTAAGTATGCAGGTGTTGATTCAAAGACAGGTGAGTCTTTGTTCTATGTTGACAAAAAGGATGAAAAGGGCAACATAACTCAGGCTACAACAACCAAGTATGGTGATGCGACTAAGCATCTTTGCGGCACTTCGCTTCCTAGTACTTATGGTGGTTTTGGTACTACCTTCAACTTCAAGGGATTTGATGTAGCAGCAAACTTCACCTATCAGTTGGGTGGTAAAGTATATGATATCAGTTATGCCAACTCTATGAGTTTTGACCGTGGTGCTGTGTTCCATAAGGATTTGTTGAATGCTTGGACTCCAGAGAACAAAAATTCCAACATTCCTAGAATTCAGTATGATGATACATATATGGGTGCACAATCAGATCGCTTCCTGACAAACGCATCTTATCTTGCGTTCCAGGATTTCACAGTGGGTTATACTTTGCCAACAGCATGGGTAAGAGCTGCAAGTTTGACAAAGGTACGTTTGTATGTACAGGGCAACAACTTGTACTTGTGGTCAAAGCGTAAGGGCTTGGATCCACGTCAGAGCCTCTCTGGTGCAATTTCTGCTTCATACTATGCACCTATCCGTACCATCTCTGGTGGTATCACCGTATCATTCTAAACTCATAAATAACAAAGATTATGAAATTATTGAATAAATATATATGTGGCTTAGGCTTTGGAGCGTTGATGCTGACAGCAACTAGCTGTGTTGAAGAAACAGAGCCAACAAAATTTGCCAACCAAAGTCAGGTAAATGCTTCTAGTGCTGCAACAGAAGCTCTTACATATGCAATGCCAATGTACTTTAACAATGTTGATGAGGATCTTCTTAATACCTATAATTGGCATGCTGCTTTTGGTTATGGTTCAATGGCTATCATTCGTGATATGCAGACCTGCGACCGTTCTATCGGTCCAAACTATAATGTTCACTTTCTTTGGGCTGCTGCAGATAAGAGTATGGATTATGACAATATCCGTATGAAATATATATGGTCCTATTATTATGGCTTCGTATTGACAGCTAATAAGGTACTTCAGGCTATTGATATCAAGAACTGTGACGATAACCAAAAGGGCTATTATGGTACAGCTCTTGCATTCCGTGCAATGCTTTATCTTGATTTGGCGCGTACTTACGAGTTCTTGCCTAATGACGCAATCAATGGCAAGAACGATAAGGGTAACGATGTTACTAATCTTACGGTGCCTATTGTTTCAGAAACTACTTCTGAAGATGATGCACGTAACAATCCTCGTGCTACACGTGAGGAGATGTTTAAGTTCATTCTCTCTGACCTTGATAAGGCTGAGGAATATATCAAGTTCTCTCCATTTAATGGTGACCAGACATTCCCACATCTCGACTGTGTATATGGATTGAAAGCTCGTCTTTATATGTGGGTCGAAGATTATGCTAATGCCGCAAAGTATGCTCGTCTGGCAATCGACGAAGCTGCCAATAATGGTGTTGATTTGATGACAAAGGAAGAGTGTTTGAATACAAAGACTGGTTTCAACGATATTAGTAAGTGGATGTGGGGTACTCAGATGACATCTGAGGATCGTGCTGTAACTACAGGTATTGTTAACTGGACTTCTTGGATGACCAATGAGCAGTCATTTGGTTATGCTGGTGTGGGTGCAACTTGTATGATTGATGCTAAGTTGTATTCAAAGATTAGTGATACAGACTTCCGTAAGTTGGAATTCGTTGGTCCTAATGGTCCTGTTGCTGGTCAGAAGTTCTGCTCAACTTCAGCATATAAAAATCAGGGCATTAGTGATTTCTCGGCATTGGTAGCACCTTATGCATCTATCAAGTTCCGTCCAAATGAGGGGGAAGCTGATGATTACAAGACGGCTTGTGCTACAGCTATCCCTGTAATGCGTGTTGAGGAAATGTACTTGATTGAAGCAGAGGCTACAGCACATACAGATGCTGCTAAGGGTAAGGAATTACTTACTGCATTCATGAAAACTCGTGACCCTCAGTATTCTTTCGCAGGAACAAGCACACAGGAAGTTGTTGACGAGTGCTTCTTGCAGAAGCGTATTGAACTCTTCGGCGAAGGTCAGATTTTCTTCGATTATAAGCGTTTGAATAAGCCAGTTGATCGTACATACGAGAATAATAACTGGCCAACAACAGCTCAGTTGAAGACTACAACTCGTCCTGCTTGGATGAACTGGCCAATCTCTATCAACGAAGTAAACAACAATGCTGCTGTTAGAGACTACAACAATCCAAGTTGTACGGATGCATACAAATAATCTTTAGATATTATAAATATTAAGGTGTGTTTACTGATTACTCTTTTTATGAGTACAGTAAGCACACCTTTATTAATAATAATCAAACAACTAAGATATTTAAAATCATGAATATTATCTCCAAGTTTTCCCTTTATGACATAATAGCTATGGTTATACCAGGCTTCACAATATTGCTATTCATCACCTCCATACTCGGTTATCAATGGACAATCAATGATGGTATGGTTAATTCTACAATATTCTGGATAGTGGCAGCAACATTATCTTATTGTCTTGGTATTATCAATGAAGTCATATCTAAACAGCTATGGACTGGACTAAGAAACAATCCCCATATAATATATGACCAGCTTAAAAAGTTAAAGAATGAAATTGGAACTTATAGCAACCTACCTGCTGGCAAAATGAACTTGGAAATACCTTCTTGCAGTTGTTATATGTGCAAATGCATATTGGGGACAATAGTCTTTGTCGGTTTTGCAGAAATGATTATTGATAAGCTAATTTCAATAAACGATATCCAACATGCCTCCACCTTATTAATCTGTTTTTTCTCCATGTTAGTTGCCATATTAGTTGTGTTGAGCTTGTTGACATATTATGAAAACAATGCTCTGACAAATGATGCTAAAGAACTTATAGATAAATATTATGAATCTTACTATAAGGTTAGTAGCAATCAATTCCATAGTGGTATATCGACCATAGAAAGTCAAGTGGCATTTTTACAAAACATGTCAACACCTATCTTTCTATTTGCAGTTCTACCAACTAGCAAATATGCTACTACTTTTGACTATTTTACAGATTTTCCCAATGACTTTTGGTATTATAACATCAAAGGATTGCTTATATTGCTATTCGTATTAATATTATACACGGTTTATAGGAGGATAGAAAAGATATATTATTTGATATGGAGCGATTAGGAATATCTGAAAAGATTATAAGAAAATACAAATTATCCTTGTTTCTTTCAACTGAAAAGCGTATCTTTTCAGCCGTAAAGAATAAACCTTATTAAAACAAAGAGGTAGAATATGGAATTATTTGATAGCAAAAGAGAAGAAAGATTGGCTGCGGCAGCTAAAGCCGCAAAAGCTAATAAAGAAGCAGCAAAAGCTTTTTTGATTAGGGCAGGCATATTGTTACCAAGTGGAGAAGTTGCACCTCATCTGCGATAAGGCTATGAATGAATCACTTTCTTCTAGACGATCTAATTTGGTTATTGGATTCCATGGCTGTGCAAATCTGTAGTTGATGCCGTGGTTGCTGGCAAAACAGAACTTCTCGCTAGTACAAACGACTACGATTGGTTAGGTAATGGCATATATTTTTGGGGAAATAATGGGCTCAGGGGAGATTGACCGTGGATTTTTCTATGCTTTTTATCGAAAAACCTCCCACGATGCAGCAAAAATTACGTCCCGACGTAGCAACAGACGCGTCCGGACGTAATTTTTCGAAAAGATCTTTGGTATATTCCATTTTAATTATTATCTTTGCAGCATGAAAGGTAAATCATTAAAATAAGGAGGCAGAATATGGACAAAAAGAAAAATGAAAACTTCTTTCTGAAACTTATTAAGATTAAGAAAGAGATACGTGATTGTGTACAAAATGGAAGAGACCTGAAAGATGTAGAGAAAAACTATGGTATCAGATTCTCTAAACCCCTATAGCATTAAAAGATGACTGACCTGCTGAAGATTGAATCAAGAAACTCATCGTAAGTGAGTATGACGCATTTCTTCGGGAGAAAATGAAGAAGACAAAGAAACAAAAAGGCAACTATGAACATAGAGGAACTTGAAAGGCTTATAGCCAACGATGAAAACGTACATTTGGAGTTGAAAAAAACTACAGGTGAGTTGAAGGATGGTATGCACACTGCCTGTGCATTCCTCAATGGTGCTGGCGGTTGGCTGGTGTTCGGTGTAGCCCCTAAGTCTCTTAAGATTCTCGGACAGGAGGTTACGGATAATACACAAAGAGAGATAGCCCAAGCGTTGAGTGGTCTCGAACCAGCAGTTTCGATTGACATTCAATACATTGACGTGCCCGATAGACTAGGCTGTCAAGTCATAGCAATGTATTTCGAAGCATTCGTTTGGGGAACGGCACCTTATACCTATCATGGTAGCCCATATTATAAGGTTGAAAGTACCACGAAGCTGATGCCTCGCAATATGTTTGAGGAACGGCTGCGTGCCAACAAACCAAACTATTATGCCTGGGAGAGACAGTCGGCTGATGACATAACCATTGATGATATGGACGAGAAACTCATCAGGGGAGCTATACGGCTCGGCGTGGAGAAGAACCGCATGCCAGCCACAGCTTTGACAGAGCCTCTTTCGGATGTACTCAGAAAACTTGAACTAATGAACGATGGCGTTCCCAATAACGCTGCTGCCGCCCTGTTTTCCACCAAATTAAGGGGCTACACGCAGATGCAGCTGCGTTTGGCTCGTTTCCGCGGAATCAATAAGATAGAGTTCATCGACAACCAAAGGGTGGAAGGAAATTTCTTCCAACTGCTTGATGCCGGTATGGCTTTCTTCTTGAAGCACCTGAACATGAGTGGCAAAATTGTTGGCTTCCGTCGTGAGGAAAATATGGAGGTGCCAGCCGAAGCGTTGAGGGAAGCCCTTACAAACAGCCTTTGTCATAGGCAGTTCGAGAAGTACAACCTTACGCCAAGTATTGCCATATATGATGACCGCATAGAGATTGAGAATCCTGGTGTATTGCCGCCACAACTCAACACAGAAACAATCAAACAGTCACACAGTTCCTATCCATACAATCCCATCATGGCGGAAGTGCTTTACCGCACCACTTTCCTTGAAAGTTGGGGGTCTGGCGCATTCCGTATCATGGAGGCTTGCAAGGCACAGAATGCTCCAGAACCGAAGTGGAGCATCAACGGTGGCTTCATTTGCGTGACATTCGTGCGGCCTGTAACCGATCCGATGAAGACTCCTGTGGGGATGCAACTGGGATTAAATTTGAACCAAGTACGAACCAAGTACGAACCAAGTACGAACCAAGTTAAAGATTTAATTCTAGCTGTTTCTGAAGATTATTTATCAACAGGGGAAATGATGAAAACTTGTGGATTAAAGAGCCGACTGAGATTTAGGACAACCTATATTTTGCCAGCCCTCGACGAAGGGGCTATAGAGCGTAAATATCCTGATATCCCAAACCATCCTCGCCAACAATATAGGTTGACAGAACAGGCCATAGAATGGAAACGTGGACAAAAGAAAAGTTTATAGACTTTTTGGCCTTATTGAAGAAAGCGAAATCACGAATTGTGATTTTGAACGCAGGGCAATGAAAAATAAATAATGCTGAATAATTTAAAATAAGGAGGTAAATATGGACAACAAGAATCTTTCATCAGAAGCGTTGCTCTCTAACAACGGAGATATGACTTCTTTTCGATATGGCAATAGTAATATCCGATTTCGTACTTCTAAATGCCTCAAACGATACACAGAGGTCAAGGAATGGGATAATGGATATATTGTTTGTATAGGGCATTCTTGCTATTGGACAGGTAACAAACCTGACCTCCCAGTTATGGGCTCAGGAGAGATTGTCTATACACGGACAATCTCCCCTGAACCGAAATACTACAAATGAATTGTGACTTTGTAATCACTGCATGTAGATCGAAAGGCCAAACAATAGATGTCGTCGAAAATTTTCTTTTTATCTCTCTCAAATATTTTCGACCTGTATGGTTGAAATAGTTTTATATCTCCTCGCAAGCCACCATTTCCGCTCCGCGGTAGATAACCACCAGCTTGTGGAGCTTTGTAGTCTTTACTGCCTCTCTGACCATATCACTGTCCGCATAGCGAGAGATTTGAGCTGAAGCCTCCTCGAAGAGCTTTTTTACTTGCTCATCTGTGGTTTGGCTCTTGCAATATTTCAACTCGATGATATATGAATCTACCATGTCCTTGTAGATGTCACAGAGCGGAGAGAGGAAAATGTCGGCATAGCCGCCGTCATTGTCCATCTCAGAGATAGGGCGATAGAACTTGTTCTGGCTTGTCATCGCCAAGGTGAAGCCATGAACGAAAGCCTCTCCCTTCTGCTTGTCTCGCTGGGAGGAGTACTTCTTCAGGCAGTCGGCGATATACTCAAAGTATGGCTTGAATTGTCCATCGTATGCCAGTTTGCTCTCCAGTTTACCCTTGCTATATCTATCATATACCAAGTCGTTCTCCTTGTAGGTGTCGAGCAGGTAGGTGTACATCTGGTCTCGCACCACCTCATTCGGGACGATGAACTTGGTCTCACCCTTGTATGTTCCGTCTATCGTCACCATGCCGAAATAGAACAGCAGGCTGAGGAAGTTGTCTGGGTCGTTGATTCGCTCGGCAGGGAAGTTCTCGTTGAGCGTGCCTATCACGAATCCCTGGGTTACCAACTGCTGGATGATGCTGGCATCGTGGGCGAACTCCTTGTCGTGGCGGATGAGCATTCGCAACTTGTCATAGTCGATACGGATGTTGGTCTCTACCATGGAGTCGGGGATGTCGTACTCATTATCTATATAGTTGCTAATGAAATTGAGTACCATCACGGAGTTGTACATCGTGGTCTTGCCATAGCTCTTGACGGCAAAGCAATAGTTGTCGTACCAAGGCTTCATCACCTTGATCAGCTCATCGGTGGTGTGATTGAACGGCAGGACGCTGCGGTAATAATCCAGCATCTCTCTCACTTCTTCTTCCGTGAAGCCCGTCATCTCATTGAATTTTGGGCTTAGCGAGTAGTTGGTTCCGATGTTGAATCCGCTGGTCAGGTCGTCCATGGTCACAGGGCTTACTCCCGTGACGAACACTCTGCCCAGAGTATTGCCAGCCGCACCCTTGATGGTGTTGAAGAACTGGCGCAAGTATCCCTCTCCGTGGGTCTGGTTGCGATACCTCATAAGATGCTCCTCATGGGCGAGAATCATGTTGGTGAAGTTGTCGTACTCATCGATGAAGAGATAAATCTTCTTTCCCACCTCCTGGCATTTCTGGCAAAGAAATCTCAGTTGAGATACTGCATCTGTTAACTTTTCCATTCCTTCCTTGGTATTGGCAGGAAGAATATGTGCATAGATGTCACAAAAGAAATTGAATACAAGGCGACAATGGTTGTCCAGTCCATCCTTATAATCATCCAATCCTGCTGCCACCTCGGCAAAATTGAGGTGGATGATGAGATATGTATTATGCTCTGGTGTAGGATTCTGCCCGATGTATAGCTTGCCAAAGATTTCATCAAACTTGTCTTTCTTGTTGATGTCATAGTAATTCTCTAGCATGGAGAGGGTAAGTGTCTTGCCGAAACGGCGAGGGCGAATGAAGAAGAAATACTTGTTGGATTCTTCTATTTGCTCTATGAAAGGAGTCTTGTCCACATAGTAACAATCCTCTTTTATGACATCCTCAAAATTCTGCATGCCGTATGGTATGCGCTTGCGATAAATGCGCTTTGGTCTTACTATCATAACTCAGTTTGATTATTCGTTTTTGAATCTGATGGCAAAGATAATACTTTATCTCCTAATCTCCAAAACTTTTCCCGAAAAACTTCTAACACGATGCAGCAAAAATTACGTCCCGATGTAGCATTTGATACGTCCCAATGTAGCAGCAGATACGTCCGGACGTAATTTTTCGAAAAGATCTTTGGTATATTCCATTTTAATTCTTCTATAAAAACTCCAGCAGTTATAGGTGCCGTTATAGATTTAGGTTATTGTTTCGATTTATGCCTCTACCTCAAATCCGCAACCTATAGGGTTTAGTGGGATTTTGCTTGCAAAGCGACAA
>OHDV01000090.1_pt1 | contig 53003 bp, 38 predicted proteins | sample 1567041 | NCBI WGS metagenome assembly OHDV01 (sample SAMEA3879517, study PRJEB24766) | human gut metagenome | biome: human-associated habitat; feature: feces | place: USA | collected 1985/1987
TTACCCGCGGCCGCGAGTAGCACGAACGGCGGCCGCGGGCAGATAACATTTCAAGGAACCTGGGGTAATGTGGAAATATTGCCATCCTCCCGTTTATTTTTCAAGAAAATGCTGCCCCGCTTAAAGTAAATATACAAAAGGTTTGCCTAACTTTGCAGAGGAATACCTGCTTGCCTCCCTACCGATTTGCAAGCGTATCCACCATTATATTCTAACTAACTTTAATATACCAAAGAACCGATGAAAACAAAAGGAATTTTGAGCTTCGTGCTCTTCTGTTTGGCCATGACGGCCTCAGCACAGGTGCAACTGCTATTTTTCGACGGCGGACGGCATGTCATCGACCGCAACAAGAAACTTTATTGGATGGATGCGGGAGATGAAGATCCGTGTTTCGACATCATCAACTACAAGAAGACGGGGAACAAGGAAACATTCACGCTGAAGTGTAAGGAGAAAGAACGGTATGGACAGCCTTCCACTTATAGTGCCACGCTCACTGTGGACGGCGACAAGACGGTGGAACTGCTTGTCACTGGTAAAGGTGCAGACGGCGTGGAGAAGTTCGCTGGAAAGGTGAAGAACACCTCTGGAAGTGCTTATGAAGACCAGCGCCTGAAGGATTATTTCAACGGCCTGGCAGGAAATCCTGTGGGCAGCACTGAGGTGGTGAGCACTCCTGCCACTCCAGCAGCGCCGACGAGTGTGGGCGAAGCACAAGAAGGAGGCGTGAAAGGCACTGTCGGGAAAGTGAAGGATGCGGCCAAGGGCGCACTCGGAAAAATGAAGGGGGTCTTTAAGAAAAAGAAATGATCTGAAGCGCTCTTCAGCAAACAAGTAGGTGTTCAGAATTAGTTGCAATGTTCATGGAAACTAATTCTGAACACCTTTTTTAGTGGGGTGAAATACAGAGAAAATTGTACGCGGGTTTGGAATTGATGGCTTGGCGGGGGGGCTAAAGGGGGACGATGCGCGAACATACGGCGGAAGTCTGAGGCGAAGCACTGTAGCTCACTTTGCTCGCAAAGTGAGGGGGACGATTTTATAGCAGATACGCCGTAAAAGAGCGAACCTATAGCGAACTTTAGCATTTTCGCGACGTGGCCGTGGCCCTCACTTTGCGAGCAAAGTGAGCTACAGTGCTGGCGCCTCATCCTGCGGCCACGAAATTCGTTATTACGCCGTCTGGGGCTAATAGAAATCAGTTCGTTGTAATGGCGACGCAACGGACGTTTGGACTTTTAACCCGCGCAAAAATCGTTACAGTCCCACGACTGGTTTGTCGGTTTTCAGTTTGGAATAATCCACTCCGCCTGTGCCTTGTACACCGACAGCGGCTTCACAGGCATGGCCCGCCAGGAACATCTGTCCGGCACCATTGATGCTGGCAGCGAGGCGTTCAGTTTCGATGCCTTTCAAGTCGATGCTGCCAGCTCCGTCGATGGAGACGTCCACTTCGGGTGCCTTCAAGACATTGGCTGTGATGGCACCGACGCCGTCGATTTCCAGGGTGAGTGGCGATTTCAAGCGGATGTCGCCCAGACGGATACATTTGCCACCGTTGAGCATGAATTTACTGATGAACGGGACGTAGATATCGATGACCACGACGGCCCTTTCGGGCATGCGGTAGCGGCGGTCGGTGGAGATGATGACCATGTCTTCCAGGGTTTTCACACCGACATGGGGCAAGACGTCACGATGGGCACGGAGGACGACGTAGGGAGCGGTGGCAGAAGCCGTCTGATGGAAGGTGACGTCGGCAAAACAGTCGACCTCCACCACGGAGAAATCATTGGTCTGCACCACTTGCCGGACCATGCCGAGGGTGTCGGCAGGCGCTTCGGCGATTTCCTTGACCACCTGCTTGATATTTCTATGATCGCAGGCGGTGAATGCAGCGGCACAAAGGGCCAACACGCATAAAAGAATATTCTTTTTCATAGGCTGAGTTGTTTCAATTATCAATTGTCGTGCCAGAAAGCAGGCGTAAAGGGCAGGAGGATGGAGAAAATCTCCAAACGTCCGGCGAGCATGAGGAAGGAGCTGACCCAGAGTCCCGTGTCGGGCATGGCCGCCCAAGTGTCGAGCGGACCAATCATGGTGCCGAAAGCCGGACCGACATTGCTCACGCAGGAGATGCTGATGGAAAAGGCATCAAGCAGGGGCGCTCCTATCAGGAGATAGACGAAGGTGCCGAACACCATGAGCAGAAGATAGGCCATGAAGAAGGCGAAAACGGTGGTGGCAACGCTGGCTGAGAGGGTGGTCTTGTTGAGACGCAGGGGAAGCACGGCGCTGGGATGGAGGATGTGGCGAAACTCGTTGACAAAGATTTTAACGGCGGCGGCCACACGCACGCATTTTGCTCCACCGCTGGTGGAACCGGCACAGGCTCCACAGACACTGACAAGCAGGAGGACGATGATGGCCAATGGCGGCCACACTTCAGGGTCAACGCTGGTGAAACCAGTGGTGGTTTGGAACGAGGCGACATAGAAGAGGGCCTGGCGCAGGGCGTCGAAGATGCCGACGTGTTTTTGGAAAAAAAGCAAGGCGGCAATGATGAGCGTGGAAGCGAAGGCGATGGTCAAGAAATAGCGCACCTCTCCATCGGTAAACACTTTTTTGAAGCGCCGCTTGATGATGAGCAGATAGAGCAGCGAGAAGTTGATTCCAGAGAGAATCATAAACACGGAGGCTATCAACTCAAGACGCGGAGAATGGAAATAGGCGAAGCTGGCCTGATGGGTGGAGAATCCACCGGTGGCCACCGTGGAGAAGGCATGGTTGACAGCATCGAAAGCCGTCATGCCGGCCAAATGATAGGCCACGATACAACTCAGGGTGAGCGCCATGTAAACGACGAGAATCCAGCGTGCCGTGGTGCTGATGCGGGGATGGAGTTTGTCGAGCTTCAGGCCAGAAGCCTCAGCCGAGAAGAGTTTGAGGTCGCCAGTGCCCATCGTCGGGAGGATGGCAATGGTGAAGAAAACGATTCCCATACCTCCAAACCAATGCGTGATGCTGCGCCATAGCAAGATGGAATGGGGCAGCTGGTCGATGTTGTTGAGCACGGTGGCACCGGTGGTGGTGAATCCCGACATGGTTTCGAAGAAGGCTGCGGCGAAACGGGGCTCGTAGCCGCTGATGAGAAACGGCATGGTGCCGACAATGCAAAACATGATCCAGGAAAGCGAAACGCTCAGGAAGCCATCGCGGCGGCTCATGCGGTTTTCGGCCTTGCGGCCAAGAACGAGCAGCGAAATGCCGATGGCGGTGGCCAGGATGGCCGGAATGCCGAAGTCGGTCCACTGGCGCTCGCCATAGCTGAATCCAAGGATGAGACAGGAGACAAACATGACGGCCTCAAGAATCACCAAGGAGCCGAGCACCTTCAGAATTATCTTATAGTTTATCATTTGAAGAACTTCTCAAGGCGCTTCACGGTGTTTTCCAGACAGAAAGCCACCACGGTGTCGCCTGCTTGAATGTATGTGTTACCATTGATGAGTGTGCCTTTGCCGTTTCGCACGAGACCGCCGAGGGTGACGGTTGACGGCAGATCGAGGTCTTTGACCTGCTTATGCGTGATGCGAGAGCCTTCTTTCACCACAAATTCTGCCACGTCGGCATTGGCAACGGTCAGCGTCTTCATGGTGGTGACGTCGGCCTTGAGCATCATCTGATAAATGTGGCTGGCGGCAAAGGTCTTCTTGTTGATGATGGAGCCGATGTCGAGGCTTTCGGCCATAGAGATATAATCGGTGTTTTCCACCATCGCCACGGTTTTGCGCACGCCGAGGCGCTTGGCGGCCAGGCAAGCGAGAATGTTGGCCTCGGAATTGTCGGTGAGGGCGAGAAAAGCCTGCGCGTTTCGTATGCCCTCGTCGACGAGGAGGTCGAGGTCGCGTCCGTCACCGTGCAAGATGAGCACATGGCGGCGACTGATGAGCTCGTTGAGACGTTCACAACGGTGAACGTCGGCCTCCACCACCTTGGCATGTATGTTCTCCGGCATATACCAGATGGCCTGCACAGCGGTGCTGCCGCCGCCCATGATAAAGAGGTTTTTCACCTCGGGATAGTCCATCTTGCCAGTGATGTCGCGCAGATAGTCGACATATTCCTTCGTGGTCATAAAATAGGCCATATCGCCCGCCTCCACACAGTCATCGCCGTGGGGAATGATGGTTTCGACCCCACGTTTGATGGCCACGATGTGGTATGGCGCCTCCGGACCGCAAAGGCGGCGGAGGGGCACGTCGAGGATGTGGGCATCTTCGCGCACCTTGATGCCGAGCATGAGGAGGGCGCCGTTTTGGATTTCAAGCCACTGGCGCACCCAACTGTGGCAGGCGTTGTGCATGATTTCGCGTCCGGCAAGCATCTCTGGATAGATGATGGAGTCGATGCCAACGGTTTTGAAGAAGTCGCGATGTTCCGGACGTGTGTATTCATAATTGTCAACACGCGCCACAGTCTTCGCGGCTCCGAGCTTGGAGGCGAGCATGCAACACGTCATATTGTGTGCCTCGTCGGGGGTGACGCCGATGAAGAGGTCGGCCTTGCCCACATCGGCCCTTTTGAGGGTTTCGATGGACGAGGGGGAATCGCAGATGGTTAGCATCTCGAAGTTTGACCCGATGCCTTCAAGACGCTCGGGATTGTCGTCGATGAGCGTGATGTCATGGCGCTCACGCGAAAAGAGTTTTGCCAAATGGGTGCCGACAGCGCCGGCCCCAGCGATAATGATTTTCATTATAGATAAATGGGTATGAAGCGGGTGGGCAATTCGTAAATTCGACCACCAGCTAAGGCTTTTTCTTTCATTTCACGAGGGCATTGACGATGCTCTCCTTGTCGAGCCCAACAATCTGGCGGAGCTGTGCAACCGTTCCGTGTTCCACAAATTCGTCGGGAAGCCCGAGACGCGTGAGGCGCGGCGAAAATCCGTTGTCGGACATCCATTCGAGCACGGCACTGCCCATGCCACCGGCACGTACGCCGTCTTCGATGGTGACGATTTTGGAGAATTTCTCTCCCACCTCGCGGAGCAAGTCGGCATCGAGGGGTTTTAGGAAGCGGAGGTCGTAGTGGGCAATGCTAAGTCCGCTCTTGGCCTCGGCCTCGACAATGGCATCGGCACCGACATTGCCTATCGGGCCAAAGGAGATGAGCGCCACATCGGTGCCGCACTTGAGGCAGCGGCCTTTGCCAACGGGGATTTCCTCCAAAGGACATTTCCAATCGCTGAGACGCCCTTTTCCACGGGGATAGCGAATGACGAAGGCACCCTTTCCCGGAAGTTGCGCCGTGAACATCAGGCGACGCAATTCGCGCTCATCATAAGGCGAGGCGATGGTGAGGTTGGGCACGGGACGCAAGGCGGCCAGATCAAAGGCACCATGATGCGTCGGCCCGTCTTCGCCGACCAGTCCGGCACGGTCCAGACAAAGAACAACGGGGAGCGAGAGCAGGGCCACGTCGTGGATGACATTGTCGTAGGCACGCTGTGCAAAGGAAGAATAGATATTGCAGAAGGGTTGCAAGCCTTCTTTCGCCATGCCGCCAGAGAAGGTGACGGCATGCCCCTCCGCGATGCCCACGTCGAAGGTGCGCTCAGGCATGGCATCCATCATGAGGTTCATGGAACAGCCCGTGAGCATGGCTGGCGTGACGCCAACGATGCGCGGATTTTTTTCTGCGAGTTCCACGAGCGTATGTCCAAAGACATCCTGGAATTTGGGGATGCCGTCGGCATTCTGGCTCACGATGCGGCATCCGCTTTCTGGATTGAACTTGCCAGGCGCATGCCACTCCGTTGCCGACTTCTCAGCGGGCTTGAAACCCTTTCCTTTGACCGTGTGGATGTGGAGAAGCTTCGGCCCCTTCATGTCTTTGATTTCAGAAAGGATGCGCACGAGTTCTTTCACGTTGTGGCCGTCGGTTGGGCCGAAATAGCGTATGTCCATGCCCTCAAAGATGTTGTGCTGATTGGTGAGCAGCGATTTGAGGGAGTTGTTGAAACGCAGGATGCTCCGGCGACGCTCATCGCTGAGCACGCCCCACGAAGAGAGGCGGTTGGAGATGCGAAAGCGCAGTTTGTTATAGCTTCTGCTGGTGTGTAAATGCGTGAGGTATTCCTTCATGCCCCCCACCGAGTTGTCGATGCTCATGTTATTGTCGTTGAGAATGATGAGCATGTTGTTTGGCGTGTCGGAAGCATTGTTCAAGCCCTCAAAGGCCAGTCCGCCGCTCATTGCGCCGTCACCGATGACGGCCACCACATGGCGGTTGTTTTCTTCCTTCCTGACAGCAGCCATCGACATACCGAGGGCTGCCGAGATGGAGTTGGAGGCGTGTCCGCAGGCAAAAGTGTCGTATTCGCTCTCAAGCGGAGAGGGAAACGGACGTATGCCGCCGAGTTTACGGTTGGTTGAAAATTGCTCGCGTCGGCCGGTAAGGATTTTATGTCCGTAGGCCTGGTGTCCGACGTCCCAAACGATACGGTCGTAGGGGGTGTTGAAGACATAATGGAGCGCCACGGTCAGTTCCACCACACCGAGACTCGAAGCGAAATGCCCTGGATTGTCGGCCAGCTCGTTGATGATGTCCTGGCGGAGTTCATTGCAGACGTCGGGCAACGCCTCAACGCCCAAAGCACGCAGGTCTTTGGGCGAATCGATGTGGTTGAGATATTTGAAATCGTTTTCCTTTTTCATCAAACAGTTTTTGTGCTCGCACCCTTCATCATGCCGCGCTCGATGGCGGAGGAAAGAAGGGGAACGGGGTGCATACTTTATCGGCAAGTGATGTGGAGGGTATTTTCCGCTGGGGAACGGTTTTCTGTCCGTCGGCCTCCGCAGATTATCCAACCACCTACTTAACCAAGCAAAATTAGCACAAATTTATTGAATGCGCCCACAAGTCGGCGTAAATTTGAGGGGGAGGGCTCGCATCGGGATATTTGAGCGCATGGTTTTGACTGCAAACAGGGAAGGCGTGTCGACGCATTGACAGAACATTTATATATAATGACTTGCCAGGGGTGAAGCCTGTATAAATATAATTCTGACGACCTACTCCTATAATTACATTGCGCACACCACCCCATCTGTGTGCATTTTAACCACCATTTCCCTTGTCAGTGTGAAGGAAAAACGTTAACTTTGCGGCCATAAACAAAGACCTCAAAAGTATGTCCATCACCAAGACTCGTCAGAAATTAGTGGAAGTGGCTCGTGAACTCTTCGCCCGCAAAGGCCTGGAGGCAACGACCATGAACGATATTGCCGCCAATTCGGGTAAGGGACGACGCACATTGTACACCTATTTCCGCAACAAGGAGGAAATATATGCCGCCGTGATTGAAACGGAACTGGAACGTCTCTCTGAACGAATTGACGAAGTGGCCAGCATTGAAGCCGAACCGGAACAGAAGGTGCTCACGCTCATCTATACACACTTGAGCGTCATCAAAGAAGTGGTGACGCGCAACGGGTCGCTGCGTGCTGAGTTTTTCCGCAATATCTGGCTGGTGGAAAAAGTGCGCCGCCAATTTGACGAGGAGGAACGCAACATCCTGCGTCGCGTGTTGGAAGAAGGTATCGCCCGCGCCAAGTTTCGCATTGACAACGTCAATCTCATGGCGGACATCATTCACTATAGCGTGAAGGGACTGGAAGTGCCTTATATCTACGACCGGCTGGGCGAAGGACTGACGGACGCTGACACGCGCCCCATCGTGATGGGCATCGTCAGACGTGCCTTGGGGATGAACCCACTGACATAAGTAATACCAATATAAATACAATATTAATATGGGACTTTTAACAGGTAAAACCGCATTGATTACAGGTGCCGCCCGCGGCATTGGCAAGGCCATCGCCTTGAAATTCGCAGAAGAGGGTGCAAACATTGCCTTCACCGACCTCGTCATCGACGAAAACGGCGAAGCAACACGCCAGGAAATCGAAGCTAAGGGCGTTAAGTGCGTCGGCTATGCTTCTAACGCTGCTGACTTCGCTCAGACAGCTGAAGTGGTGGAAAAAGTACACGCTGACTTCGGCTCTATCGACATCTTGGTGAACAATGCCGGTATCACAAAAGACGGCCTCATGATGCGCATGAGCGAACAGCAATGGGATGCCGTGATTGCCGTTAACTTGAAATCGGCTTTCAATTTCATCCACGCTTGCACACCAATCATGATGCGCCAGCGCAAGGGTTCTATCATCAACATGGCCAGCGTGGTCGGTGTTCACGGTAATGCTGGACAGAGCAACTACGCCGCTTCTAAGGCCGGACTGATTGCCCTGGCAAAGAGCGTTGCCCAGGAAATGGGTAGCCGCGGCATCCGCGCCAACGCCATCGCTCCGGGCTTCATCGAAACGGCCATGACGGCTGCCCTCTCTGAAGAGGTTCGCAAGGAATGGATGAAGGCTATTCCTTTGCGCCGCGGCGGCAAACCGGAAGACATCGCTGACGTTGCCACTTTCTTGGCTTCTGACATGTCAAGCTATATCAGCGGTCAGGTTATCCAGGTTGACGGCGGTATGAATATGTAATTGACAGATTACCAAAATCACACAAAAATCGCCTGCTTACTCGATGGGTAAGCAGGCGATTTTTGTGTGTGCTCCTTTACGAAGGAAAACGCATCTTCAATTATTATCCCACACTTCCTTCAAGCGAGACGCTGAGGAGTTTTTGGGCTTCAACGGCAAATTCCATCGGGAGTTTGTTGATGACTTCCTTGGCATATCCGTTGACGATGAGGTCGACAGCGGCCTCTGTGGGGATGCCACGTTGGTTGCAATAGAAGAGCTGGTCTTCCGAGATTTTCGACGTGGTGGCTTCGTGTTCCACAATGGCATCGGGGTTGTTGACGTCTATGTAGGGGAATGTGTGCGCACCGCTCGTGCTGCTCAGCAAAAGTGAGTCGCAGGAAGAATAGTTGCGTGCTCCTTCAGCCTTACTGCCCACCTTGACCAAACCACGGTAGGAGTTTTGGCTGTGTCCTGCAGAGATTCCCTTTGAAATGATGGTTGAACGCGTGTTCTTGCCGATGTGAATCATCTTTGTTCCCGTGTCGGCCTCCTGATAATTGTTGGTGACAGCGACGCTATAGAACTCAGCCTGTGAGTTGTCGCCCATGAGCACGCAGGAGGGGTATTTCCACGTAATGGCAGAACCCGTTTCCACCTGTGTCCAGGAGAGTTTCGAGTTTTTGCCACGCAATTGCCCACGTTTCGTGACGAGGTTATAGACACCGCCACGCCCCTGAGCGTCACCAGGATACCAGTTTTGCACAGTGGAGTATTTCACCTCGGCGTCTTCCTTCACCACAATCTCGACAATGGCGGCATGAAGCTGGTTTTCGTCGCGCATCGGGGCGGTGCAGCCTTCGAGATAAGAGACGTAACCACCGTCGTCGCAGACAATGAGGGTGCGCTCAAACTGTCCCGTGTTTCGCGCGTTGATGCGGAAATAGGTGGAGAGTTCCATCGGACAGCGAACACCGCGCGGAATATAAACGAAGGAACCGTCGGAGAAGACGGCACTGTTGAGCGCAGCGAAATAATTGTCGCGATAGGGAACGACCGTGCCGAGGTATTTGCGCACGAGTTCCGGATTTTCTCTCACAGCCTCACTGATGGAGCTGAAGATGATGCCCTTTTCCTGCAATTTCTCCTTGAAGGTGGTTTTGACCGAGACGGAGTCCATCACGGCATCAATGGCCACACCAGAGAGAGCCAAACGCTCATGAAGAGGGATGCCGAGTTTGTCGAAGGTCTTCATCAGTTCGGGGTCAATCTCTTTGCTGCCTTCCTCCTTTTGTTTCTTGGTCGGGTCGGCATAATAAGAGATGGCCTGATAGTCGATCTCTGGCAGGTTGACGTGTCCCCATTTGGGCTGCTCCAATGTGAGCCAATAGCGATAGGCCTTCAGGCGGAAGTCGAGCAGCCATTCTGGTTCGCCTTTCTTCGAGGAGATGAGACGAATGACATTTTCATTGAGGCCTCGCTCGATGATTTCCGTATGGACATCGGTGGTGAAGCCGTATTCGTATTTTTTGTCGGCCACCTCACGCACGAGCTGATTTTTCTCGCCTTGTTCGGTGCCGTTGTTATTCTGTTCCATAAGGTTTGTCTGTTAATACCATTACTAAGTAATGTTGAAAAAATAACTTCCGCAATTTTGCCGTTGGCAAGTAATATATTATATGCTCCCCTGCCTTTTCGGCTCTTTTCGAACTTATTCTCAGTCACAATGCTCGCATTGCTCCTTCGAATAAGCTCAAAAATAGCTCAAAAATGCAGGTGCAAAATTGCGGAACTTATTCTTTCAACATTACTAAGCCACTATTTCTCTGATTTTCAGAGACGGAAAAATCCACTTCCCCACGCTCTATCAGGAAACATCAGAACGCTCTTGCAATCTCAATCAGAGAGTTTGCCCGAGTTCTTGGCCTTGGCCTTCACGTCGTCGTGGTTGAAAAAGACGTAGGTCGTGTCGCTCTTGGTCTTGACGCTATCGGCACTGCTGTCTGATTGGCTGTGCAGACGTTTGGCAGACTCGTCGCGCACGAAACCGAGGAAACCACGGACAGACTCATAAAGGCGTGAGGCGACTGTGCGCTCGGGATTCATGATGTTGAGATTCTCCATGATGTTGAACGCAAAACTGATGACGAACAGGAATTTCACGACACTCACGGTGGCACCGAGCAGACTGTTGGGGAGACCGAGTTTCAGGTGGCACAAAAGGTCGTTGAAACGATTGGCCACGAACCCCAGAGCGATGGGAAGGAAGATGCAGAGGATGAAGAAGGCAATGATGCTCAACACCATGTTGACCTTCGTGCCGTCGACTGCAAGGTATTTCCCTAAAAGGGCATAGCAACCCAACGAGAGGAGCAAGCCGCTCAAAACACCACCCGTGTTAAGCAATTCCTTGATGAAGCCGTTGCGCCAGCCGTTGAATACAGCCCAAAGCAGCAATACGACCAAGAATATATCTATATACATGCTATGTTTCTTTTAAAAGCCAACAATAGTGAACCGCATTTTTTCGGTTCACTATTGTCATATATAAGTAGGTGGTCAAAATTATTTTTATATATGTGCCAAGAGCATTATTTTTACATTTGAAACGTCCTCTCGGGCGCATCTACTTACCTTGTTTTCAGTCGCAATGCCCGCATTGCTCCTTCACCCAAGGTGGCGTATCTGCATCCCGATAGAACATTTCAAATGTAAAAATAATTCTGACCACCTACTTATAATATGGGGTGTTCTATGGTAATTTTAGGATTGGCTCAAGCTAATTTTAGAACACTCCATATATTTATAAGAAGGCTATCAGAGTTTCTGCTTAATGGCAACTTCCTGGAAGGTTTCGATGATGTCGCCTTCCTTGATGTCGTTGCAGTTGGTGAGACTGATACCACACTCGAAGTTGGTTGTCACTTCCTTCACGTCGTCCTTGAAACGCTTCAAGGCGTTGATTTCGCCCGTGAAGATGACAATGCCGTCGCGAATCAAGCGGGCCTTGTCGGTGCGCTTAACCTTACCGTCGATGACATAAGCACCGGCAACGTAACCCACCTTGGAGATGTGGTAAACCTGGCGCACTTCGATAGAAGCTGTGACTTCTTCCTTGATGACTGGTTCGAGCATGCCTTCCATGGCTTCCTTGACTTCTTCAATGGCATCGTAGATGACAGAGTAGAGACGAATGTCAACACCATCGTGCTCAGCGAGCTTGCGGGCGGCCTGTGAAGGACGAACCTGGAAACCGACGATGACGGCCTGAGAGGCAGCAGCCAAGGTGACGTCGTTTTCGGAAATCTGGCCGACGCCCTTGTGGATGACGTTGACGGCGATGTTTTCCGTTGAGAGTTTGATGAACGAATCAGAGAGCGCTTCGACAGAACCGTCTACGTCACCCTTGACAATGATGTTCATCTCCTTAAACGAACCGAGCTTGATGCGGCGACCCACTTCGTCGAGCGTCAGCATCTTGTGGGTACGGAGGTCTTGCTCACGCTGGAGTTGCTCACGCTTATTGGCGATTTCGCGAGCCTCTTGTTCCGTTTCCATCACATGGAACTGGTCACCAGCCTGGGGAGCGCCGTTGAAGCCGAGAAGCGTGGCGGCCTGTGAAGGACCGACACTCTTGACACGCTGGTTACGCTCGTTGAAGAGCGCCTTCACGCGGCCGTAGTTGGTTCCTGCCAAAACGACATCGCCCTGATGGAGCGTACCGTTTGAAACCAGCACTGTGGCAACATAGCCACGGCCTTTGTCGAGCGACGACTCGATGATGGTACCAACAGCCTTGCGGTTTGGATTGGCCTTGAGCTCGAGCATGTCGGCTTCAAGCAACACCTTTTCGAGGAGTTCCTTCACGCCGATACCTTTCTTGGCGGAGATGTCCTGGCTCTGATATTTACCACCCCACTCTTCCACGAGGAAGTTCATCGTGGCCAGTCCTTCCTTGATCTTGTCGGGATTGGCGTGTGGTTTATCAATCTTATTGATGGCGAAGACGATGGGCACATTGGCAGCCACGGCGTGGTTGATGGCTTCCTTGGTCTGCGGCATGATGTCGTCGTCGGCAGCGATGATGATGATGGCGATGTCAGTTACCTGAGCACCACGGGCACGCATGGCGGTAAATGCCTCGTGACCCGGAGTATCCAAAAAGGTGATGTGGCGGCCACTTTCGAGCGTCACATTGTAGGCACCGATGTGCTGCGTGATACCACCTGCTTCACCGGCAATAACATTGGCCTTGCGGATATAGTCGAGCAGAGATGTCTTACCGTGGTCAACGTGACCCATGACGGTGACAATCGGGGCGCGTGGTTCGAGATCTTCCTCATTGTCCTCCTCTTCAGCAATGGCATCCTGCACATCAGCGCTGACGTATTCCGTCTTGAAGCCAAATTCTTCTGCCACGAGGTCAATGGTCTCAGCATCCATACGCTGGTTGATGGAAACCATGATTCCGATGCTCATGCACGTGCCGATGACCTTTGTTACAGGCACATCCATCATGGTGGCCAACTCGTTTGCCGTTACAAACTCCGTCAGCTTCAGCACCTTGCTTTCAGCCTTGGCTTCCAAACGTTCTTCTTCCTGGCGTTCGCGGACCTGCTCACGTTTTTCTTTACGATATTTAGCACCCTTAGAGCCTTTCTGCTTGTTGGTGAGGCGTGCGAGCGTCTCCTTTACCTGCTTTGCAACATCCTCATCAGAAATTTCCTGCTTCGGCTGTTGCTCCTTAGCGCGACGGTTGCGTTCCTTAGAGCGCTTGCTACCACCCTGGGCGTTGTTGGCACCACCCTGCTGGTTGCCCTGATTCTGGCGTCCCTTGTTTCCTTGCTGGTTGGAAGCGGCATTAACGTCAACGCGCTCTTTTCCGATGCGCGTACGCTTTTTCTTCTCACCAGCATTCTGGCCTTGTGCAGCATTATTATTGCCGCCACGACCCTGACGGTTTTTCTCTTCGCGTTCCTTACGACGCTCCTCCTTTGATTTCTTCTTCGGACGAGTCGTTTGGTTGATGCTTGAAAGGTCTATCACGCCGAGCACCTTAGGTCCGGCGATTTCAGTTTGCGTGTGCAGTTTGAACACGCCGTTATTTTCCTCTCCAATTGCTGCGGCACGTTCTTCAACAGAGAGTTTCTGCTTTTGTTTCTTACCTTGCTGTGCAGCAGCTTGTCCGTCATTTTGTTCGTTGGCAGCAACATTTGCGGCCTCAGTGGTGTTGTTTGTTTGGGGCTTTGGCATTTCTGACTCTGTGTCGTTGGTCTTGGGGGCTTCAGTGGTATTGCTTGTGTTGTTAGAATTGTTTGTATTGCCGGGGGCCACTTCTTTTGTTTCCTCATCCTTCACCTGTTTCTGTGCAGAAGTCTTGTCGTCTGCCTTCTTCTGGTTGAGGTCAATGGTTCCCATGACTTTTACTTTCGGACGAAGCTCCGTTGGAATTTCCGTTTTAATCTCCGTTGCGACATCTTTGCGGGATGCCTTCTTCTCCTTCTGGATTTTTTCTTTCTGCCGGTTTTGAATCATCTTTTCGGCCTCAGTTCTGAGGTCTCTGTCGGCACCAAATTCCTGGCGCAGCAAGTCATACTGCGCGTCAGATATTTTTTCGCTGGGAGAGGCTTTTACCTCAAACCCCTTTGTGGTCAAAAAATCGACCACAGTTTGAAGTCCAACGTTGAATTCTTTAATTACTTTATTTAGTCTAATGCTCATGCTATAATATAAGATAATGTTTGAAGGTGGCTATGTGTCGGCAAACGTGTTGCCGTTGATTACTATCACATGCGACCGCTATTGGTTTGTCGGCAATGGTGAGAGACTTCCTGCTCCGCACGTACGTCTTGTCCACACGTAGAGAGAACGTCCTTCGACAGTAATGGTAAGCATATCTTGCAGTTGATATAACCTACTTATCACCTGGTTCCACTCAACAGCGGGCGCGACCTAAGTAATGGCTAAAGATGCCCTGAGCAATATAAAAGAATCTGCTTTTAGAACTTTCAATTCCTGCTCTTCCAAAATCACAGGCTAAAATTGCTCGGCTTCATCCTTTCACCATCACTAAACATTAACTGTTTGCTGCGTTATCCTCAAACTCCGCTTTCAAGATGCGCAAGACATCGTCAACGGTGCTTTCTTCAAGGTCGGCTCTCTCGATGAGCATTTCGCGCGGGGCGTTCAGCACTTCCTTGGCTGTTCTGTATCCGAGCGCCTTGATGGCATCGAGCACCCACTGGTCGATTTCGTCTGAGAACTCATCGAGGTTGACATCCTCGTTTTCTTCATTGCCTTCTACTTCACGGAAGACATCGATGGTGTATTCCGTCAGCATTGAGGCCAACTTAATGTTGACACCGCCGCGGCCAATGGCCAACGATACCTGGTCGGGACGGAGATATACTTCCGCCTTCTTCTCTTCTTCATTGAGCGTAATACTGATGACTTCTGCTGGGCTCAAAGCACGCTGAATGAAGAGGCGCGTATTGCTGGTGTAATTGATCACGTCGATGTTCTCGTTGTTCATTTCGCGAACGATGCCGTGAATACGGCTACCCTTCACACCGACACAAGCGCCAACGGGGTCAATGCGGTCGTCGAAACTCTCAACGGCAATTTTGGCGCGTTCTCCCGGAATGCGGGCAATGCGGCGCAACTGGATGACACCGTCGACAATCTCTGGAATTTCCTGTTCGAGCAAGCGGCGCAAGAAATCGGGAGAGGTACGCGAAAGGAAAATCTTCGGATTTCCGTTTGAATTGTCAACGCGGTCGATGACGGCGCGAACCATATCGCCCTTGTGGAAGAAGTCGCGTGGAATCTGCTGATTTTTGGGCAGGAGGAGCTCGTTATGCTCGTCGTCCATAAGCAACGTCTCGTTCTTCCAAGTCTGATAGACCTCGGCAGAGATGAGTTCGCCTTCACGGTCTTTATATTTGTTGTACAAAGAATCGTGCTCGAGCTCCAAGATTTTGCTGGCCAAGGTCTGACGGAGCGTCAGGATGGCACGGCGGCCGAACTTGGCGAAATCAATGGTTTCGCTCACTTCCTCGCCAATTTCGTAGTCGGCATCGATTTCGCGGGCTGCCGACAGGGTGATTTCCTTGTTAGGGTCAGTCACATTGTCATCGGCAACGACTTCGCGGTTGCGATAGATTTCAAAGTCGCCCTTGTCAGGGTTAACAATCACGTCAAAGTTTTCGTCAGAACCAAAGATTTTGGCAATCACGCTGCGAAAGCTTTCTTCGAGCACACCGACCATTGTGGTGCGGTCTATATTCTTCGTCTCCTTGAACTCGGAGAAGGTGTCAATGAGACTCAGTGTCTCTTGTTTTTTCTTTGCCATATATTGTTTTTATTTTCTCAAGATTTGAAGCAGGTTTTTATCCCATCTCAGAAGAACTTATCGAAATGTCACGCGGCAGATGCCGTTCACAACATGTGTCTTCTAAAAAAACGGAACAACTTCTGGATTTTCTGCGACACACCGCCGCAACCCAGACTGCAAAGGATTAGGAATGAACTAAAAGCGCTCTGAACAATTTTGAGGATTAAGGAATTGTGGTCTTACCTACTGCCTCTTTGCCATCTTTGAAATTTGCCATCGGCCAGATAGCGCGTCTATCAAATTTCAACACCAACAAAAAAAAACACAGGTCAAAATTGCTCAGCTTATCCTTTCCTCATTACACTTATTTAAAATTGATGACGTATTTGGTGGACTTCACGTCGTCATAGCTGAAGGTCACATCGCGTTCAACCATCTCCGGACGTTTCTTTCCTTCAATACGTACTTTTTCCTGTACGGTAACGGTGAAGTGCTCGGGAGTCACATTAGAGAGTATGCCCTCCATCTTCTTTCCCTCCTTGGTCAACACCTCCACGGTTTCTCCTTCATGGATTTCATATTGGCGGAGCACTTTGAATGGCTGTCCGATGCCGGCGCTGCCAACTTCGAGCTCGAAATCTTCAGCATCGCGGTCAAGGCCATCTTCAATAAAGCGGCTCAAGGCCACGCAGTCTTCAATCCACACACCATCTTGGTGGTCAATTTCCACTACGATGCGGTCATCCGGCGAAATGGTCAGATCGGTCAGAAAATAATCCTTGTCTTCCAACCATTCGTCAACTAGTTTTCTCACTACATTCGTTTCAATCATACGTTTTGTGTTACGCTGTAATTTGGATGTTTTGGCCGATTACACACGAAGGTTTTCTATGTGCCAATCTCCGTAAAATTATAACTCATGTGCTTGGCAACAGATTCCAAACGAACCTCACGGCCCGATTCTCCCACCATTACCAAAAACAAGTGAGGAACTTTTTCCAAGCCCCTCACTCTAATCATTTGCAAAGATACGACAAAAATAAACTCCGATAAAACGTTTCCACAAAAAAGTGGCTCCGACGCCCCATTTTTCCTTGATTTTCACCCAGTTTTCCACATATTCCGCAAAATAGGCCGACCGACGGGATTAAATCGTTGCAGTCTGCCAGAGGTTTTCTGCATGAACCAACAACGCATAGGGGAAATACTACTGCTTTCCGCTACCTGTGCCAATGCCGAGACATCACAGACATCTGCTCGTTGTGCATATCCTCCAACCATTTACGGAACCAATACTCCGCATCGAAGAAATGGTTGCTAACCAAGAATCGACGCACATGATCGGAATATTCTTTCGGGTATTTCTTAAAACTGCGTGCATGGGTAGCGTCAGGCGCAAGCCACAATTCTTTCACACCTGTATCTTTGGCGGCATACACTTCATGTACCATCGCCGTGGGGACGTAGGTATCGGCGGTGCCGTGAATGAAGAGCATAGGGGTCTCTACGCCACGCAGGCATTTCTCTGGACTGATATCGGCGAATGAGAATCCATAGTTTTTCTTACATATCCACGATGCCAACGGTATCAACGGATAACGCGGCAAGCCGAAACGCTCCTTGAGTTCTTTGGTGTATTGTTTGTCAAGAGAACTATATCCGCAATCCTCCACATAGGCTTTGATATAGAAGGGCGTACAAGGGCCACCAGCTACCATCATGGTGGTGGCGGCACCCATAGAAACGCCATGAACAACCATTCGCATGCTGTCGCCCACTTCTCTTAAGGCAAAGTAGCTCCACACCCTGGCTTCCTCGCTCTCTCTTTTTCCCATTTCATAATGGTCGACTTCGGTACGTCCAGAATTGGTCAAATCGGGAATCATCACGTTCATGCCCATGTCGCGATGGTACATTCGAGCAATAGGCATCATACTGATACCGCAATCGGTGTACCCATGTAAGAGCAGGGCCGTAGCGGCCGTTGGACGAGAAGCAGGCACAAACCACGCATGCATTTTATATCCCAATGTCGTGACAGTGGTATCGCGCAGTGCACCGACAGACACGAGGGAATCGTGCCAGGCTTTCACCCCCGGATAGTTCTCATAGACTTCTTCCCAGGCTTTCTGATCGTTGCGTGACAGGTCTGCCGGTTTTAAAGCGTAATCCAATAGGCATACGGCTCCACCCATCAAGGCGGTCAAGCTTAAGGCCAGCACCAGCATCATCGCATAGAACACATTTGGGAGTTTCTCTTTTCTTTCCATAAGCAGGTATTCTTATCTATATTTTCCGTCTCACAATCGCCAGTCAGTCTTCCCATTCGAAATGCTCGCGTCCAGCGGCGATTTCAAAATGCAAACGGGCGATGCCAAGGTCCATTTGGGTGTAGCCCACCAAAGAGAAACCGCGACGGGCTTTCACCTTCGGCATTCCGCCGTCTCGAACTTTGATCAGTTCAAAGAAGAAACGCTGTTGATTGACAGCTGTCGGGGCCAACAGGGCTGCCTCAATGCCTTGACGAAACCAAGCCGGACTGTCATCTGAAACATTGCTCACCTGTTCCACACGCTTGATTTTATGACCATGCCCCTGTGTAACGCCATAACCGACCGTAATGACACAAGCGATTTTCTCATCGTCTGCAAGCGCATACCGTTCTTTCTGCTTACGGTATGTAAGACCAACCCAACAGGTATTCAAGCCCAGAATTTGGGCATAAAGCACGAACATCTCGCCATAATAGCCTGCCCGTTCATCAAGGTCGTCGCTTTTCTGGCCTGCAATGACAAGATAATTTTCAACGCCATGAAACGCACCATACGAGTTGATACCAGCAAAGGCACGTTTTTCATTGACAACGAGTTGCATATTCAGTCCACTGACTGCATTGAGTTCATTTATTTTCTCTTGTAGTTGACTGATAACATCTTGCGGCAACGGTTTGCTTTGATAGCTCCGCACGCTGTGCCGTTGCTTAATTGCTTCTATGAGGTTCATATATTGTATTTTTAGGAGTGTCTGAAGAGAGGAAAGACCATGCTTTATTCACAAGAACAGACAGGCGAACCAATTGGCCTATCGCTCCGTTTTAAGTAGGTATTCAAAATTAGTTTACATTGAATTGGTTTGTCCATGCATGGATAGTATAAAATAATTTTGAACACCTACTTATAAGCATCCGCCTACAGGCTCTCCATGATTTTCCTTATAGCGTCTTCCGACAGGCCGGTCACTTGTACCATATAATCCACGGGGACTTTCATCGCCACCAAATTCGACACAATTTGGCGGTCACGCTGGTTGGCACCTTCAGTGCGGCCCTCAGCACGGCCTTCTTCGCGTCCTTCTTCACGGCCCTCTTCGCGCCCTTGCAAAAGTCCGTCTTCACGTCCCTCGACATACCCTTCATCGTGGCTTGTCTCAAGAACGCTGCGCTGGTAACGCAGGGCCTCCATGTGGCGGATATAGTCCTGCCTGTCGGCGGGACTCAAGGAATCAACGCGTAGGCATTCGCGAGCTTCGCTCAAACCGGGGGCTGTCGCTTCTGGGGCGATGATGCCGGTCTTGAGGAATTCAATCCATTCGTCCAGCGGTGTCGCGGCCACCTTGTCGAAATCATTGACGCGCAACACGTAGTATTCGGGGAAGAGGTCGCCAGCTTCCTTGCATTTGAGGACGTCATTCTCTGATTTTCCGAAGAACCGCTCGTTCTGGCGCACCGATAGTTTCAGGATGTCATTGGTGTCATGCAAGCCTCGGAAGAAGGTCTTGCCGTGATACACATAATCGCTGCCCTGCCCCAGTTCGAAATACACGATATTAATGCTGAAAACCTTACGCACACAATCGTAGTCGTTTCCGAGGTTGATATATTCGGTGATTGCTTTCGACACGCCATAGAGCATGCGATGGAAATAGGCCAGTTCGCGGTTGTTCTGTATTTCGATAATCGTCAGTTCGCCACGGTCGCTTTCGGCCAATATGTCGACGCGGTTGAACTTATCGTCCTCCGCAACCTGGTTTGACTCGCTCTCCAGAAATTTCAATATGGTATATTTACGCCCGAGCAGGGAGGTCATCAGACCTTCCAAAACGGCGTGGTTGGCTTTATTGCGCAACAGGCGCTTCATCGCCCAGTCAAAACTTATGTAGCTATTCATTGTCATATCTTTGGATATTTTACGAGGCGTATCTCCAACGCTAAGAACGGAGGAGGAGACACACGTGACTGTCAAACAACCGTAGGCTCTTCATCTTCAACCACCAAGGTGAAGGAAGTGCATACCAAGCTTTCACATCTGCAAATGTAACGAAAGAAACACGAACGGCCAAGAAAACATGACGGCGTATTACTTCCAATTAACGGATTTTCAGTACAAAGCAAGTCGAACAAACTTCCACAGACGCGACATCCTCCCATAAAATTCTTGGCTGTTACCCAAGAAACAGGCCGATGAATATTAAGTAGGTGTTCAAAATTATTTTATAGTATCCATGCAGGAGAAAACCAGTTTGATATTGCCTTGCCGTATTCTTTTGCCCCTACAGCTGCCTTTCATCAGTCACGTAGCCCGCTACGCTCCTTCTTCAAGACAACTGTAGGAACAAAATAATACGACAATTCAATATAAACTAATTTTGAACACCTACTTATCAAAGAAACGGGACATAGCCATCGGCTACGCCCCGTTTCTTATTTATAATGGTCAGACTCTCCGCCACTATTATTTCTGGCGGAAAATCCCCATTCCATATATGTCATTATTACTCAGACAATGACCAGTCTTCCTTCGTCTTGCGAACGTAAGAAGCATAGCGGCGCTGAGCTGCGCGCTTGGTCTCGTCATAGAGTTCCTGTGCCTGTGCTGGCAATGCCTTCTTCAATGAGAGGAAGCGCACTTCGTGGTCGAGGTAATCCTGGAAGTCATCCCACTTCGGTTCCTTAGAATCGAGAGTGAACGGGTTCTTACCCTGTTCTGCGAGTTCCGGATTGAAACGCCACAGATGCCAGTAACCACAGGCAACGGCACGAGCCTCTTCTGCCTGGCTGCGTCCCATACCGCCCTTGATCTTCAAACCGTGGTTGATACATGGAGCGTAGGCAATGATGAGTGAAGGACCGTGGTAAGCTTCAGCTTCCTTGATGGCCTTGAGGCACTGTGCCTGGTCGGCACCCATAGCAACCTGAGCCACGTAGATGTAACCGTAGGTGGTCTGCATCAAACCAAGGTCTTTCTTCGTCACGCGCTTACCGGCAGCGGCAAACTGTGCGATGGCGCCGATTGGAGTTGCCTTGGAAGCCTGACCGCCCGTATTTGAGTAAACCTCTGTATCGAGCACGAGGATGTTAACATCTTCACCGCTGGCCAATACGTGGTCGAGACCGCCGTAACCGATGTCGTAAGAAGCACCGTCACCACCGATGATCCACTGGCTACGCTTCGTGAGATAGTGGCTCAGATCTGCCAACTGCTTGCAAGCTTCGCAGCCCTTCTCAGCACCGGCCTTGATCATTGGTTCGAGTTTCTCAGCTGCTGCACGGCTGGCGTCAGCATCGTCCTGACCTGCAATCCATTCCTGAGCTGCGGCCTTGAATTCTGCTGGAGTTTCTTCGTGTGCAATTGCTTCCTCGAAGATAGCCTGGATGCGGTTGCGCATCTTCTTGTTGGCCAAAATCATACCCATACCAAACTCACAGAAGTCTTCGAAGAGGGAGTTAGCCCAAGCAGGACCCTGACCCTTTTCGTTGGTGGTGTATGGAGTTGAAGGAATTGAACCAGAATAGATGGAAGAGCAACCTGTTGCATTGGCAATCATCTGACGGTCGCCAAAGAGCTGGCTGACGAGTTTCACGTAAGGAGTTTCGCCGCAACCTGAGCAGGCGCCAGAGAATTCGAAGAGAGGCGTAGCAAACTGAGAGTTCTTCGGATTGAGCTTGACGTCAACGAGATGCTGCTTGCTGGTAACGTTCTTCGTGCAGTATTCCCAATTGGCAGCTTCGCCTTCCTGACCTTCGAGCGGAACCATTTCGAGAGCCTTGTTGCCCTTCATGCCCGGACATACGTCAACACAGTTGCCGCAACCGAGACAGTCCATAACGTCAACCTGCTGCGTGAAGTGCATACCCTTCATGGCTGCCGGAGCCTTCATCTCGATGGTTTCGCCACCGAAGCCCTTCAGTTCTTCATCGGTGAGAACAAACGGACGGATAGCAGCGTGAGGACATACGAAGTCACACTTGTTACACTGGATACAGTTTTCCTTGTGCCATACAGGAACGAAGGCAGCAACGCCACGCTTTTCATAAGCGGCAGTGCCCTGTTCCCAAGTACCGTCTTCAGAAACCTTGAAGGCGCTCACAGGAAGGAGGTCACCGTTCTGTGCGTTGATAGGACGAACGAGGTCAGAGATGAAAGCAGGTTCTTCGCGAACAACCTTCTCATCTTCTGGCAGGTTAGCCCAAGCGGCCTCAACCGTGAGCTGCTGGTATTCGCCACCGCGGTCAACGGCCTGATAGTTCTTGTCAACAACGTCCTGACCCTTCTTGCCATACGACTTCACAATGAATTTCTTCATCTGCTCAACGGCGAGTTCAACAGGGATAACCTCCGTGATACGGAAGAAGGCCGACTGCAAGATGGTGTTGGTGCGGTTGCCAAGACCAATTTCTTGAGCAATCTTCGTTGCATTGATATAATAAACAGTGATGTTGTGCTGAGCGAAATAGCGCTTCACGTTGTTTGGCAAATTCTGCGCCAACTCTTCGCCTTCCCAAACGGTATTGAGGAGGAACGTACCGTTGTCACGCAAACCGCGGAGCACATCATACATATGCAGATAAGCCTGAACATGGCAAGCCACGAAGTTCGGGGTCTTAATCTGGTAAGTTGAGCGGATTGGATGGTCACCAAAGCGGAGGTGAGAGCAAGTGAAACCGCCCGATTTCTTAGAGTCGTAAGAGAAGTATGCCTGGCAATACTTGTCGGTGTTGTCACCGATAATCTTGATGGAGTTCTTGTTGGCACCGACAGTACCGTCTGCACCCAAACCATAGAACTTGGCCTCGAAGATGCCTTCGCCGCCGAGTGCCATTTCCTTCTCCAACGGGAGAGACTGGAAGGTCACGTCGTCAACGATGCCCAAAGTGAAGTGGTCTTTTGGTTCTGGCAAAGCAAGGTTGTCAAACACGGAGATGATCATGGTCGGCGTAGTGTCGCAAGAGCCGAGACCATAACGGCCACCAACGATGACAGGACGGTTTTCAGCATTGTAGAATGCGTCTTTCACGTCGAGATAAAGCGGTTCGCCATTGGCACCTGGTTCCTTCGTACGGTCGAGCACTGCAATCTTCTTGCAAGTCTTAGGCACAGCGGCCAAGAGGTGCTTAACGCTGAACGGACGATAGAGGTGAACGCTGACCATACCGACCTTCTCGCCCTTGGCGTTCATATAGTCGATGGCTTCGCGGGCAGCTTCAGTCACAGAACCCATGCAGATGATCACGCGCTCTGCATCTTCTGCGCCATAATAGCTAAAGAGTTTGTATTCACGGCCCGTAATCTTAGAAACGGCAGCCATGTATTTTTCAACGATTCCAGGGATGGCATCGTAGTAAGGATTGCATACTTCACGGTGTGCGAAGAAGGTTTCAGGGTTCTCAGCCATACCACGAGCAACAGGATGCTCTGGCGTCAGGGCGCGGTTGCGGAACTCGCTCACCTTGTCCATCGGAACGAGCGGACGGATATCTTCCATGTCCATCTCTTCAATCTTTTGGTATTCGTGTGAGGTGCGGAAACCGTCGAAGAAGTTGATGAAAGGAACGCGGCCGTCCAGGGCTGCCAAGTGTGCCACGGCTGAGAGGTCCATCACTTCCTGAACAGAACCTTCGCAGAGCATGGCGAAACCAGTCTGGCGGCAAGCCATCACGTCGCTGTGGTCACCGAAGATACAGAGCGAATGAGTGGCCAAGGTACGAGCTGAGACATGGAATACGCAAGGCAGCAATTCGCCGGCGATCTTATACATATTAGGGATCATCAGCAAGAGACCCTGAGAGGCGGTGAACGTCGTGGTCAGTGCGCCAGCTTGCAACGAACCGTGAACGGCTCCGGCTGCACCACCTTCAGACTGCATTTCCTGAACGTGTACGGTGTCGCCGAAGAGGTTTTTGCGGCCTTGTGCCGCCCATTCGTCAACGTGTTCTGCCATTGGAGAAGATGGCGTAATGGGGTAGATGGCAGCAACCTCAGAAAACATGTACGCGATGTGCGCTGCGGCTTGGTTACCGTCACAAGTAATAAATTTCTTGTTTGCCATAAACTTTTTAGAATGTGCCATACTGGGTGTCTGCATGCCAGAAGTTGGAGCGTCGCGCACACCAGCGCTTTTCTCCCAACTCTCTCTGCAGGTGCCCACACGGCTTGTTAACTATGTAGAATTGTTATATCCAAATATCTTTGGAGGCGGACTTGTAGCTACCGACAAAACCAGCTCCCGCCAGGAGCCTTGTCTCTTCTCGCCACCCGCCAACCACGTTCAAACGTCAAAACGCTGACAACTGATGGAATAAGTAGGTGTTCAAAATTGGTTTATACTATCCATGTAGGGATAAGCCAGTTAAATATTGCCTTGCCGCATTCTTTTGCCCCTACAACTGTCTTTCATCAGTCACGTAGCCCGCTACGCTCCTTCTTCAAGACAGCTGTAGGAACAAAATAATACGACAATTCAATATGAACTAATTCTGAACACCTACTTATCATTCGTCGGCGACCTCTGTTCTTGCGTTCTTTGCTGCAAAGGTACTTACTTAGTTTTAATTTGCAAAATTGGCGTTGCAGAAAAATAAAGGGTTTCTCTAAAAAAACATTCTACGGGGCGCAATGCACAAGAAAACCAAAGCTTTTGATTCAGTTTTCAAGCGGCGATGTCCTCCGCAAGCTTTTTTCTCCTCCCCTCATGCTCCTTTTCTCAACACGCCTCTCGCCTTTTCGATGATGGTGTCTATGCTCCTCGCATAATCTTCCGACGTGATATCCACCGCCACATCGGGCGCTATGCCCAGTTCTGTATGTTGCATCTCGCGGTTGAACATCGGGCAGGCGGAGAAGCGCAGTGTCCATCCGTTGGGGAGCTCTGATACGAAGGGCATTCCCGAACCGCCGCCGGTCTGGTCGCCCACGATGGTGACATTGGGCAATCCTTTCAGGTACATCACAAAACTGTTGGCGGCGCTATACGTGCGCCGGTTTGTCAACACTGCCACGGGTTTCTGCCAACGCAAGCCCTCGAAGGGATCGAGATAGATGGCTTTTGGCGAGGAGAAATCGTCGTGTCCGCGCCCTGTCTTGTGACACATATAGCCGGCGAGGGTACGCTCATTCACGAAGAGCGAAGCGAGTTTTTCTGCCGACGTAAGCATGCCGCCGCCATTGCTGCGCACGTCAACGATGAGTCCGTCGCAGAGCGCCAGTGCCCGCATCATCTCATGGAGGTTGCCGCTGCCAAACCCATTTTCAAACGAGGGGCAACGCACGTAGCCGATGTTGTCGTCAAGGATGCGATACGACAAACCGGAAGTGATGGTGTAATCGGTGGTGCGTCCGAGATAGGCGCGGATGATGGAGTCGGAATAATTCATCGGATGGTTGTCAAACCATTCGCCGTAGCGCGATGTCCCCATAGCCGACGAGAGGTTGACATGCCCGTCACGGATTTCACGCGTCAAGTCAGATAGCACCTCAAAGAGTTGCTGCCCCGTCAGTTTGTCATTGACTTGCGAAGCATACCGTCCGTGCACTTCGTCCCAGTCAAGCCCATAGGCCGCTTTTTTATAGGAGAAAAAGCAGTAATGCTCGTCAAGCGTCTGCCAGAGCAACTCGAAATTGCCGCGCGGCGTGTTGTCGGGCACGTCTTCGGTGATGCAGGATGTCAAGAGAAGCGCAGACAACAATATGGAGAATATTTTTGGAAGATGTATCATACGAAGGTTTATAAGGAGGTGGTCTGAATTGTTTTTCTCACCATTAGTAATGTTGAAAGAATAAGTTCCGCAATTTTGCACCTGCATTTTTGAGCTATTTTTGAGCTTATTCGAGGGAGCAATGCGAGCATTGTGACTGAGAATAAGCTCGAAAAGAGCCGAAAAGGCAGGTGGGTAAATAAAATATTTCTTGCCAACGGCAAAATTGCGGAAGTTATTTTTTCAACATTACTTACTAATCTCTGACGAGCCGTAGGCGTCGCGTATATCCAATCATAAACGTGTGGTTCCACGCATGATATTTCAGTCCGCCAAGATGGCTTTGCACGATATCGGCCTGATACCCAACAGACACCTTTGCCCCGAGCACGGGGATGCGGCAAAGGGTTGTCCAGCGCAACGAGGGGGCATTGAAGGGATGGGTGACGCGCACGTTATGGTCGGAATGCCCCAAGGAGAACATTTCGTAATACGACTGCCCGTAGGTGGGGGTAAACGCCAGACCGAGCAACGGGACATCCATCTGCGAATTGACTGACCACTTCCGACGCCCCACGCGGAAAGCATAGTCGGCCGTCACTGAAGGTCCCACATGTAGCGCCACGCGCCCTTCTGCTGGGTTGTTGCCGCCGTTAAGACTGTAGGTGATGCCGCCGCCGGCCTCAGCCTGTCCGCCAACTCCCAGGCGCAGCCCCGGCGTGGGGCACCAGTTTCGGTGCCACGCCACGGCAGCCGTGAAGCGGCCGTCATAGAAATGATTGTCTTTGGTTGGCGAAGCGGTGTAACTGCCCTGGGCCTGAAACCATCCCTGCACCGTCACCTTTCCACGCCCCCATCGCGCCAACCGTTCGGAACGGTGGGCCACGGAGAACGCCGGACCGGTATATTCAAGCGGCGAAAGATAGGTGGCGAGCACATTGGCATGCCCGGCAGCAAAAAGCCAGTCGTGAACGGACTCTCGCGTGGAGGTGCTGTCGGAAACAGACTGCGCCCGCAACATGGCGGGACTTGCCATCAGCATCGCTACTGCAAAGCGCGTCAGATATTTCATATAAAAATCAAGTGTTCGAAAATAATGGTACTTCTTCTCCGGACTAACCGGATGCAACGACAAAGATACAACAAAAAACAGGCCGACATTCAAAATCTCTGGTTTTTTCCCCCACACGCTGCCTCGAAAAGGAGCAGACTGATTCTCCTTCCTGCCCCCCAGAAAACACAAGTTGCAAATCCTGCATCCCAACTTGTCGGCGAACGCCGTCCCAGATTCATCCGTTTCATATCCCAGACGCGGACGTCTCTCGTTCCAGACACGATCGTCTCTCGTCCCAGACGCGGACGCGCCTCCTCCCAGAGACGAATGCGTCTGGGCCCACGTTCGCCAAGAGGCATAGGCATAAGATTGTGGATGACAAATCCTTAGTCAGCATAGTTTGCCCTTCTGTCTTGAATCTATAGGGCAAGAGGAGTTTTCCTGACTTCGTCATTGCGTCACCAAAAATTAGGTGACACAAAGATACAAAATATTGCTTATCAGCAAGTTATAAAATACATGATTTTTGAGTAACAAAGTCAGGAAAGGTTGTAAGGAGCTATTATCAAGAGAAAACCAATCGCCTTGTCTACTCGTTCCTTGTCAACTCGTTTCTTGTCAACTTGTCTGCTGTTTAGCAAGTTGGAAACTTGCTAAACTTAAATCCGTTATACTTACAAGTAGGTATTTTCAGCGGAATACCTATTTTTGGGTATGCTCTGAATTTGGCGATTTTTCTTATAATTTCTATTTTTGCATTCGTAAAAAGAATCGTATTTGTGCAACCAATTTATGCGGTTTATATATAGGTATATAAAGTTAAAAATATTATTGTATTATGATTATCGAAAATGTTCATGCAAGAGAAATCTTGGATTCTCGTGGCAATCCTACAGTAGAGGTTGAGGTATTATTAAAGTCTGGCGTGGTTGGCCGTGCATCAGTTCCGTCAGGTGCTTCAACTGGTGAGAATGAGGCACTGGAGCTTCGTGATGGCGACAAGAGCCGTTATTGTGGCAAGGGAGTATTAAAGGCTGTAGAGAATGTCAATAACGTGATTGCTCCGGCTTTGGTCGGATTCTCTGCCTTGGAGCAGCGTGCTATCGACTATAAGATGTTGGAGCTGGATGGCACTAAGACCAAGTCAAACTTAGGTGCCAATGCCATTCTTGGCGTATCGCTTGCTGTGGCTCATGCTGCTGCCGAGTATCTCCATATCCCGCTGTATCGCTACATCGGCGGTTGCAACACTTACACCCTTCCAGTTCCTATGATGAACATCATCAACGGTGGTGCTCACTCTGATGCTCCAATCGCTTTCCAGGAGTTTATGATCCGTCCTGTGGGTGCTCCTAATGAGAAGGAGGCAATCCGTATGGGTGCGGAGGTGTTCCATGCCTTGGCAAAGCTCCTGAAGAGTCGCGGCCTTTCCACTGCTGTCGGCGACGAGGGCGGTTTCGCTCCTGCACTCAATGGCATTGAGGACGCCCTTGAGAGCATCTGCCAGGCAATCAAGGATGCCGGTTATGAGCCAGGAAAGGATGTGAAGATTGCCATGGACTGCGCTGCCAGCGAGTTCGCTGTTCAGGAGAATGGTGAGTGGTATTACGATTACCGCCAGCTGAAGGACGGCAAGAAGAAGGATCCTAACGGAAAGAAACTCACAGCTGCTGAGCAAATCAAGTTCTTGGAAGAACTGATTACCAAATATCCTATCGATTCCATCGAGGACGGTCTTGACGAGAACGATTGGGACAACTGGGTGAAGCTTACGGCTGCCATCGGTGACCGTTGCCAGTTGGTTGGTGACGACCTCTTTGTTACGAACGTGAAGTTCTTGGAGAAGGGCATCAAGATGGGCGCTGCTAACTCTATCCTTATCAAGGTGAACCAGATTGGCTCGCTTACAGAGACCTTGGATGCTATAGAGATGGCCCATCGTCATGGCTACACCACTGTCACGTCACACCGTTCAGGTGAAACAGAGGATACGACAATCGCCGATATCGCTGTGGCAACCAACTCTGGTCAGATCAAGACAGGTTCGATGAGCCGTACCGATCGTATGGCAAAGTACAACCAGCTTATCCGTATTGAGGAGCAGTTGGGAAAGAACGCTGCTTACGGTTATAAGAAACTGAAATAGAATAGATTAACAATTATAGAATAAGTCATAGTCCAATCGAGTAGGAGGAAAACGAAGCAGTTTTCTTCCTACTTTCGTTTTCCGACCTCTCACACCACCGTACGTGCGGTTCCGCATACAGCGGTTCCTGACAACGACGGGAGTTTGGCTGAAAGGTTTCAAGCAACTTATATTCCGAAATAATAGGTCAATGCCCCCTTCCCTTTCAACATTCAGTCTGTCGTCTGAGGCAGAATTTGTCTGCTCTGCATTGCTAAACACGGCAAATTTCGTAGCTTTGCAATATGAACAGACTGACCATTCTCATTATCTATACAGGAGGCACTATCGGCATGATAGAGAATCCCCAAACGGGTGCTTTGGAAAACTTCGATCTGGAGCACTTCCAGCATAACGTGCCTGAGCTCAACCGCTTCAACTATGAAATCGACGCGCAGACGTTTAATCCGCCCATCGACTCGAGCGACATGGAACCGAAATACTGGATTAAACTGGCGCGGCTCATCAGCGAACAATACGACCGCTATGATGGTTTCGTGGTGCTGCACGGCACAGACACGATGGCCTACACGGCATCTGCCTTGAGTTTTATGCTTGAGAATTTGGGCAAACCGGTCATCATCACGGGCTCCCAACTGCCCATCGGACAACTGAGAACAGACGGCAAGGAAAATCTCCTGACGAGCATCGAAATCGCTGCGGCACGCGATGCCGACGGCACGCCCATCGTCCCAGAGGTCTGCATCTTCTTTGAAAACCGCCTGATGCGCGGCAACCGCACGACGAAAATCAACGCGGAGGGCTTCAACGCCTTCCGGTCTTACAATTGTCCGTCACTGGCCCACGCTGGCATCCACATAAAATACGAACGCCACCTCATCCGTCGCCCAGACCCCACACGCCCGTTCCAGCCACATTTCTTGATGGACAATCATGTCATCATCCTCACGCTCTTCCCGGGCATCCGAAAGGAATATGTTGAATCGGTGTGCCGCCTCAACGGGGTGCGGGGCATCATCCTCAAGACGTTTGGCTCTGGCAACGCGCCACAGAAACCGTGGCTCATCAAGATTCTTCGCGAACTCGTCGACCGCGGCGTGATCATCGTCAACATCACGCAGTGCTCTCAAGGTGCGGTGGAGATGCAACGCTACGGAACGGGCCTGCAACTGCTGCAAGCGGGCGTGCTCAACGGACACGACAGCACCGTGGAAGGCATGGTCACGAAAATGATGTTCCTCCTGGGACACGACTACAAATGGGAAAAAATCACGCGACTCATGAACGAGAGTATCGCGGGAGAAATCACGGTGTGACAAACAGCGTACCCATTGTATATACCACACGCATTATATATAATACCATACATATTATATATTATACCACCCTCACCAACTTATACCACCCACCTCGATGCGCCACACTATCTTCCCCCTCCTCTTCTTCCTCACGCTCTTTCTCGCTGGCTGCCATTCTTCGGAAGTCAGCGAGGCAGAGCCATTACGCCATGCCACCCTCCTGCGCATGGAACTCGCCGACAGTTTCACCCGTGTGGAAGTGCGCGACACCTGGCACGAAGGGCGCCCCCTGCAAACGTATGTACTCGTCCCCCGCTCGCAACGCGTGCCAAGCAATCTGCCGGAAGGCATTTTAGTGCGCACACCGCTGAAACGCGTGGTGGTGTTTTCGTCCGTACACGCCGCCCTGCTCCACGACCTCTCGTGCGAGAAGCAGCTCGTGGCCATGACCGACACGACCTATGCTGTCGACCCGCGCCTCAAAGAGGGTCTGCGTCAAGGGCGCATCGCTGATGCTGGCAGTAGCATGGCGCCCAATGTGGAACGCCTGCTGGCCCTGAAACCCGACGCTGTTTTCGTGCCGCCGATGGAGGGCGCGAACTATGGTTTGCTGGAGAAAGCCGGACTGACCTTGGTGTTGTGTGCCGACTATCTGGAGACATCGGCGCTCGGCCGCGCGGAATGGATGCGCTTCTTCGGCCGACTGCTGGGCGCGGAAACGCAGGCCGACAGTCTGTTCTCCGACATTTCGGAACGCTACGACTCGCTCCGTCAGGCGGTGACCTCCACCACTGAGCGCCCATCGCTGCTTTGCGACACGAAGCAAGGCACGGCCTGGTACACGCCGGGCGGGAAGAGCTATCTGGGGCAACTTTATGCCGACGCCGGGGCGAACTATCTGTTTGCCGACCGGCCAGAAAGCGGTTCTGCGGCACTTTCCGTGGAGACAGTGCTGGCGCATGGACATGAAGCGGACGTGTGGCTCATTAAATATGGAGCGGCAAACGATTTGTCGTACACGCAACTGGCAACGGACTATGCGCCCTACAAAAGTCTGCGTCCGTGGCAGGAACGCCACATTTGGGGATGCAACACGCTCCGCATCCCGTTTTATGAGGAAGCGCCGTTCCATCCCGACCGCCTGTTGCAAGACATCGTGAAAATCCTCCATCCCTCTCTCCTGCCCCACCATCGCCTGCGCTATTATTCTCCATTGCCAACGCCATGAAATCCCTCCTGCCTTTCTTGCTTCTGCCTCTGCTTGCCCTGACGGCGCTGTGCCTCGGTGATGTGCCGACACCGCTGTCGGAAGTGTGGCATGTGCTCACAGGGCAAGCATCGCCAGATAATTTGGCGTCGTTCATCATCTTGCAGGTGCGTCTTCCGCAGATGCTCACGGCCCTGCTCTGCGGCTGCAGTCTGGCGGCAGCGGGCCTCGTGATGCAAACGGTGTTTTCCAATCCGCTGGCCGACCCTTCGCTCTTGGGGGTCAATGCGGGAGCCGGACTGGGAGCGGCCATTGCGATGTTGCTCTTGGGCGGCTCGCTGACGGCGGGGGCGGTGTCGCTCGGCGGCTATCTGCTGACGGTGGCAGCCTCGTGTCTCGGTGCCTTTGCCATTGTCCTTCTGCTAATGAGCCTCTCGGCCCTCTTCCGCAGCAACCTCCATCTGCTTGTGGCTGGCGTGATGATCAGTTTTGCCGCCTCGGCCCTCATCTCCATCTTCAGTTTCTTCGCCACCAGCGAGGGGCTGCAAACCTACGTGGCATGGGGCATGGGGGATTTCGGCAGTGTCACGCTGGAGCGCCTGCCGCTCTTCGCCGCCCTGCTCTTGGGCTTGCTGGCCCTGCTCTTTCTGCAAACGAAAGCGCTCAACGCGCTCTTGCTCGGTGCCGACTATGCCCGCAACCTGGGCATCCGCCCGAAACGCGCCCGCACCCTGCTGCTCTTCACGGCGGGGGCCCTCTGCGCGGTGGTCACGGCGCTCTGCGGCCCGATTGCTTTCATTGGTCTCGCCGCCCCGCAGGTGGCCCGCCTCGTCCATCAAACGGCCAACCACCACACGCTCCTCCCCATGAGCCTGCTCTGGGGGGCCAACATGGCGCTCTTGGCGCTCCTCCTCGGCCACGCGGTGCCCGGCGGCCTCACCCTGCCAGTGAATGCCATCACGCCACTGATGGGCGTGCCGGTGGTGATGATGCTGCTAACGAGAAGGGGGTGACAGCGCCTCTGAAAGGTAGGGTGTTCAACATCCAGAAAAAAACTCTGCGCAGTTTTGAGCCAGATAATAAGTGGCAAAGCATACACACATGATAAACGAACAAAGCGCGAAAAGGAGCGCCCTGAAAGGGCAACCAGTTCACAGCCCAGGGCAACGCCCTGGGTATCAGCGTATAAACGCCTACGCCCTGTAAGGGCAAAAGTATGGGCGAACGGTTGGCTTTTACTTTTGCCCTTACAGGGCGTAGGGAATGGGGACATGGTACCCAGGGCGTTGCCCTGGGCTACGGACTTGTTGGGCTTTCAGCCCGCGCAGGGCCGCAGACAAGGCTTTTTCCGCACAATCTCCACCTACTTAATTTTTCTGGATTTTGAACACCCTATGAGTGAAAGTCCTGACTTTTACGATACTCCAAGTGGCTGTTCATGATTAGTTCACATTGAATAGAAAAGCCAAATACTTTTTCAACCAAACACATTTTCCTAACTACAAACCAAATGAACTTTTTAAAATTATCCTTGGGCGCCCTCATCCTCGGCTGCGCATTGCCGCTCCACGCCCAACGCGAAGACCAGACAGTGAACCACGACTGGCGCTTCCGCTTCTCTCATCAGGTGGAACGCAACAGCGGAAAGCGGGTGGACCTCCCCCACACCTGGAACACCACGGATGCCCTCGTCGGGAAAATCGACTACAAACGGGGCATCGGCAACTATACAAAGAAAATCTTCGTCCCGGCCGACTGGAAGGGACGCCGCCTCTTCCTGCGCTTCGAAGGGGCCAACCAGATAACCAACCTCCTCGTCAACGGAAAGATGGTGGGGGAACACCGTGGCGGCTACGGGGCTTTCGTCTTTGAAATCACCGACCGTGTGAACTACGGAAAGGACAACACCTTGCTCGTGCGTGTGAACAACGCCGAGACGCTCGACATCATGCCGCTCGTTGGCGACTTCAATTTCTACGGCGGCATCTATCGCCCGGTACATCTCATCACGACACAGCAACTTTGCATCTCGCCGCTCGACTATGCCTCGTCGGGGGTCTATCTGACGCAAAACAAGGTGACGGAGCAGCAGGCCGACGTGACGGCCACCATCGCGCTCTCGAATGGGGAAGAGCAGGCCGCCGAAGCAACACTGAAGATTCGCGTGCTCGACGGCAAAAAGGTGGTGACGGAAACGGAACGCACGGTGCGCGTTGAAGGGAAGTCCACAAAGCAGATGGCATCGCTGCCGCTCTCCATCACGAAACCGCATCTCTGGAACGGCACGGCAGATCCTTTCATCTACCGCGCTGAGGTGACACTCTGCAAAGACGGCAAGGAAATCGACCGCGTGGAACAGCCGTTAGGCTTGCGCTATTTCAAGGTGGACCCCGACAAGGGCTTCTTCCTCAACGGCAAACACCTGAAATTGCAGGGTGTCGACCGCCATCAGGAGCGGGCGGAAGTGGGCAACGCCCTGCGCAACGAACACCACGACGAGGATGCACGCATCATGCGTGAGATGGGTGTCAACGCCGTGAGACTGGCCCACTATCCGCAAGCGGAATACTTTTACGACCTGATGGACCGCAACGGCATCGTGACCTGGGCGGAGATTCCTTTTGTCGGTCCTGGCGGCTATGCCGACAAGGGCTATGTCGACCAGGAGTCGTTCAAAGCCAACGGACGGGAACAGCTACGCGAAATGATCCGTCAGCACTACAACCACCCTTCTATCATGATGTGGGGCCTCTTCAATGAAATCAAGGAAGACGGCGACAACCCAGTGGAATATGTCAAGGAACTGAACGCTCTGGCGCACGCGCTCGACTCCACGCGCTACACCACGGCGGCATCCAATCAGGGTGGCAACCTCAACTACATCACGGACCTCATCGCCTGGAACCGCTACGACGGCTGGTATGGCTCTACGCCGAAAACGTTAGCTTCCTTCTTCGATAACACCCACAAGAGCCGCCCCAACCTCTGCATCGGTGTCAGCGAATATGGTGCTGGAGCGAGCATCTATCATCAGCAGGACACGCTCATACAGACCAACCCGACAAGCTGGTGGCACCCAGAAAACTGGCAGACGGAATACCACATCCGCAACTGGGAAATCATCAGCGAACGCCCCTTCGTATGGGGAACTTTCGTGTGGAACATGTTTGACTTCGGAGCGGCCCACCGAACAGAGGGCGACCGACCAGGCATCAACGATAAGGGACTGGTGACGCACGACCGCAAAATGAAAAAGGATGCCTTCTTTTTCTACAAGGCCAACTGGAACCCACAACCGATGGTCTACATCGCAGGCCGACGCAACACGGAACGCACACGCCAAACAACAGACATCCAGGTGTTCTGCAACAGCGGCGCCGTGACGCTCCACGTTAACGGCCAAACCGTGGGCACACAACGCCCCGACCGCGTCTGTGTCTGCAATTTCAAGGGCATCACGCTACAACCAGGCGAGAACATCATTGAAGTGGAGGCGAAAAGTAAAGGCGGACGTCTCTCCGACCGCTGCGTTTGGACGCTGAAGCAATAAACCATCGTTCCTGCACACATATAATTATACCCTTTCGGGGGCAATGTAATTTTAATTTATTACATTTGCACCCGAAAGGGTATAATTATATATCCTCCGCAACGCCCAAACGGCTACTTGTTTTGCGGCGAAGCACTATAAATAACTTTGCGGCGAAGCATTGTAACGCCTCTGCGGCGAAGCATTGTAGCTCACTTTGCTTGCAAAGTGAGGGGGACGATTTTTATAGCGGCCCTATAGCGACCTTAAGCATTCTCGCGACGTATCCGTGGCCCTCACTGCGGCGAAGCACTGTAGCTCACTTTGCTTGCAAAGTGAGGGGGACGAAGGTTATTGCGAACTTAAACATTCTCGCGACGTGTCCGTGGCCCTCACTTTGCGAGCAAAGTGAGCTACAGTGCTGGCGCCCCACGATATTCGTGTCATACGCTGTTACGCCGTCTGAGGCAAAAATAATTCGATAATTCATCCACCCAAACACCACGCTTTATGGAAACCTCCATTTCCTCCTTTGTAAAAGAACGCCGCAAGATGTTCAACCTCACACAGGTTGATCTCGCAGAAAAATCGGGTGTCGGACTGCGCTTCGTCCGCGAACTCGAACAAGGTAAGCCCACCCTGCGCATAGATAAAATCAACCAAATACTGGCCCTCTTCGGTCATGAAGTGGGAGCCGTCCCCATACGCAAGGATGCTGAATAATTAAGATTGGTGTAATCACCAAAAAAATACCACCGCCAATGAAAAGTGCCAAAATCTATATGTACGACCGCTATGCCGGACAACTCACGGAAGACGAAAACGGCTTCCGCTTCACTTACGATGCTGGCTATCTGGCAACAGACAATGCCGAAGCCATCAGCCTGACCCTTCCTTTGAGAGAAGCCCCCTATGAAGATAAAGTCCTCTTCCCCTTCTTCGATGGCCTCATCCCCGAAGGCTGGCTGCTCAACATTGCCGAGCAGAACTGGAAAATCAACCAACGCGACCGCATGTCGCTACTGATGACGTGCTGCAAAGACTGCATAGGAGCCGTGAGCGTCATTCCTGATGAGGATAAGTAATGGTGAAACTGCCAATGCCAACCGCAACCTAACGACAAAATCAACCTGTATGGAAAAATGTCTCTATTGCTACCAACCGCTTAAAGCCGGACAAACCGACTTTCATCCTTCCTGCGCCAAAAAGATTTTCGAAAAGAAAAACGCCCCAATGCTGACCTACAGCCGCAAGGACATCACCGAACTGGCCAAACAGGTAATTCGGGCACAGACAACTCTGACGGGCGTGCAGGCCAAACTCTCACTCGACGTCTGCCCTGGTGGCAAAAATGAACCAGACCGCTTCACCATCGTGGGACTGTGGGGAAGATATATCCTGAAACCGCAAACCGACGTCTATCGCGCACTGCCAGAACTCGAAGACCTCACAATGCACATGGCGGAAGCAGCGAAAATCGCAGTGGTGCCACACTCGCTAATCCGCTTTGCCGACGGCGAACTGTGTTACATCACGCGACGCATCGACCGCCAAAAAGACGGAACGAAAACGGCGATGGAAGATATGTGCCAACTGTCGGAAAGACTGACAGAATACAAATACAAAGGCTCATACGAACAGATTGCCAAACTCATCAAAAAATATTCTGCCACACCGCAGCTCGACCTCGTCAACTTCTGGGAAGTGGTGGTATTCTCCTGGATTGTGGGCAACTCCGACATGCACCTTAAGAATTTTTCCCTTTATAAGACACCAACGGGCTACTCGCTCACGCCTGCCTACGACCTTCTCTCAACGGCCATCGTCATGCCCGAAGACAAAGAGGAACTGGCCCTAACGCTCAACGGCAAGAAAGCAAAACTGCGCCGTAAAGATTTCGAACAGAGCATCATGGCCTCTGGCGTCAGCGAAAAGGTTCTTGAAAACATCGCCAAGAAATTCCGCAAAGCGCTCATCGCATGGCTCGATCTCATCAACGACTCCTTCCTCCCAAACGATTTCAAAAGACAGTACAAAAGACTCATCCTGAAAAGAATGCTGCAGCTGAGATAAGTAGATACCCCAATTTAGTCTGACTGAATTTAACCTGCTTACTACATATACTTTTAAACGCCTTATATAATTATACCCTTTCGGGTGCAATATAAAAAGAATATATTTCATTTGTACCCGAAAGGGTATAATTATATATCCTCCGCAACGCCCAAAAGGCAACTTATTTTGCGGCGAAATACTGTAAATAACTTTGCGGCGAAGCATTGTAACGCCTCTGCGGCGAAGCATTGTAGCTCACTTTGCTTGCAAAGTGAGGGGGACGATTTTTATAGCGGCCCTATAGCGACCTTAAGCATTCTCGCGACGTATCCGTGGCCCTCACTGCGGCGAAGCACTGTAGCTCACTTTGCTTGCAAAGTGAGGGGGACGAAGGTTATTGCGAACTTAAACATTCTCGCGACGTGTCCGTGGCCCTCACTTTGCGAGCAAAGTGAGCTACAGTGCTGGCGCCCCAATCACACGTCCAAGGAATTTCGTTAATTCGTTGTTTGCGGCGCCAATATATTTCATCATCGCGCCCGTACACTCCCAGGGGTGTCCTAATCGACTTAGGACACCCCTGGAATTTATACATATATATTATTACCCACGCAACGTCTCACACGAAATCGTCGCCGTATTGTATTTGTGCTTCGTTGACCATTTTGCGCACGCGTCCCGGGTCGTCGTTCGGGCAGATCACCAATTGGTTGCCTTTGAAGGCCACGAGGTAGTTGTCGAGTCCGCAGATGATGGCGCCAGTGTTTTCGGGCAGGTCTACGAGGTTGTTACGGCATCCAGAGAGCAGCACATGGCCGTTGGCGAGGACGGCATTGCCGTCGGCATCTTTCTCCGCCACGTCGTAGATTTCTGGCCAGCTGCCGACGTCGGTCCATCCGAAGTTGCAGCGGCGCACGTAGACATTGTCGCATTTCTCAAGCACCACGAGGTCGATGGAGGTGTGGAGGCTCGAAGGATAGTTTTCCTCTATCTTCTTCAGCTCTTGCTCAGGCGTGAGGCCCTGCCAGTCGGTGTCGAGCCAGTTGCCCATGAGAACGCCGTTTGTCTTGAGGAGGTGGAGGAGCGTGGAGGTGCGCCAGAGCATGAGTCCCGTGTTCCAGAGGAACTCACCGCTCTCGACAAACATGCGGGCATATTCGAGCGTTGGCTTCTCGGAGAAGGATTTGACGCGCGAGGTGGTGTCGTCGATGTGTTCGCGCCCCTGCTGGATATAGCCGTAGGCCGTGTTGGGAACCGTTGGCACGGCGCCCATGACGAGGAAGTCGTCGTGCTTCGACACGAAGTCGAGGCCTCCGGCAATCTGCTCGGCGAAGTTGGCCTCGTTGACGATGAACTGATCGGCGGGCGAGACGACGATGTTGGCGTCGCGGTCGATGTTGGCGATGTGGCAGGAGGCCCAGGCGGCGGCGGGGGCCGTTGAGAGCTGCACGGGCTCAGCGAGGATGCAGCTGTCGGGGAGTTCTGGCAACTGCTCTTTGACCAGCGGCACGTATTCCTTATAGGTGGAGACGATGATGTGGTTTTTATCCATGATGCGGGCAAAGCGATCGAAGGTCTGCTGCAAGAGGGTGCGCCCGACGCCGAAAATGTCGACAAATTGTTTAGGCTTTGCCTGCTTGCTGACAGGCCACAGGCGGCGTCCGATGCCTCCCGCGAGAATGATGCAATAATTATGCTGTTTGTTCATGGTTGTGAGTTTTTTGTTTTTCGGCGCCCGCAAGGGGATGTTGCCTCCGCTACGGACGCGCTCAGTATTATCGGACTGCTAATGTAGCGATAAAATCCCATTCTCAGGGCCTCCGAAGGATTAAAGAACAAAAAAAATCAGAAAATCGGCCTTTTTCTTGGCTATTCCAAATTATATCCGTACCTTTGCACCGCAAACGAGCCCAAGAGGCTTGATATGCAAAAGCCCAGATGGCGGAATCGGTAGACGCGCTGGTCTCAAACACCAGTGGGGCAACCCGTGCCGGTTCGACCCCGGCTCTGGGTACGAAGAACGGTTGATACTCAATGAGTGTCAACCGTTTTTTTATGAGAATGATATTACGAGAATTATAGGAAGCAGCCGGATTTGTCTGGCTGCTTTTTTTATGGGCGAAGGTCTGGGGCGAAGCACTGTAGCTCACTTTGCTCGCAAAGTGAGGGGGGCGAATATTATGGCGGCCAAACACAAACTGAAAATCCAACAAAGTCATGCCCCAGAGCGCTGGTCATGTTCGCTACATATCCGTGGCCCTCACTTTGCGAGCAAAGTGAGCTACAATGCTGGCGCCGCAACAGGCGATTGTGTGGGTCAACGCAAATCTCCGCTGCGAGGGTGCTGCCGCCAACATTTTACATTTCCAGTTTTTGCACACTTATGTTTGTCAGCGAATGCGGGAGCAGAGGCGAACGCGTCTGGGAGCAGAGACGAATGCACACGGGATGGCGTTCGCCAAAAGGCATAGGGGCTGAAGCGGAAGCAATGTTTTTCCGCTTGTCAGCGCTTTTTCCAGTAAGCGGTCATCAACGCCAGCTGGCTGCATGCACAGAAAAAAGGCGTTGCAAAACCCGCATGGGGTGTGCAACGCCTTTGTTTATTAAGGAACATCTTTTCAATGCTCTCTGAGGGAAATGGTTTCCAAAGAGAAGCATGTGTTCTGCAATGGAGATTAAGCCTTTACGCGGTTTACGTAAGAACCGTCACGCGTGTCAACTTCAATCATTTCTCCTTCGTTGATGAAGAGAGGAACACGAACTTCAGCACCAGTTTCAAGCTTGGCAGGCTTCAACGTGTTGGTGGCGGTGTCGCCCTTGAGACCTGGCTCGGTGTAAACAATCTTGAGCTTGGTCTTCACTGGCATTTCAGCATAGAGAATGGTTTCCGTTGAAGCATCGCTGACAACTTCAACAACATCACCTTCCTTCATGAAGTCAACGCCAGTGATCAGGTCTTTTTCAATCACCACGTCGTCCCAAGTTTCCTGGTTGAGGAAGTGATACTGGTCGCCATCGGCATACGAATACTGGAAAGGACGACGTTCTACACGTACATCTTCGAGCGCTTCACCAATGTTGAAACGACGTTCCAACACACGGCCGGAAACAACGTCCTTCAAAGTGGTACGCATAATCGTGTTGCCCTTACCTGGCTTTACGTGGAGGAAGTCAATGCAGAAATAAAGTTTGCCATCCATACGGATGCAAGTTCCCTTCTTAATGTCTTGTGATTTGATCATATTATTTGAATAATTATTTTATTAGCTATATGGAGAATTGGGCAAGCCCACAGGTTTGCGGTGCAAAGTTAGTTGAATCTGAGCGGATAGCAAAGCCATTTCCTGCTTTTTATGCACCGCCTTCGCGAGTTACTTGAAAACCCAGCAATGGATTATGCGGCCTTCGCGAGCGAAGTGCTGGCAACGGATGGCGGCGTCGAGGCCGTCAGTCTTTCACTTCCTCGTAGTCAACATACTCTCCCTCATCGCGCTCGAAGAAGCGTCCGTTTTTGTCGCGGTGTTCTTCTTCCTTCCGTTCTTTGGCGGTGGAGGAAGAGGACGGACCGTTGGCGGAACTTTTTGCTTTGTCTCTGAAGAAACCGCCGCTGCTGTTTGTCTGGCCGGATGGGTCGCCGTTCATGAACTGGCGGGCGGTCTTGCGGACGGTCCAAAACATTTTGAAGACGTTGAGGACGAATGAGAGGATTATGAAAATGAAGCCTACTACTAAGGCAAAAATACATCCTGGCATATTAATATCTACATTTTTAACAGGGACTGGATTATCGGACGGCCGAACGAATTATCGGGCAAGGGCTGGCCGATGGCCTATGCTTTACCATTCCACCCTACCCTTCATCCGAAACTTTTTTCTCTGGATGCCGCTTGTTTCCTCGCGCCCCTGGCAAGGAAATGCTGGACATGGCTCAGACGGCTTTTGCCTTGCTTTTGATGGCGTTGTCGATGATGGACACCAAGACGTAGAGCACAATGATGAAGGAGAAGGCTGTCCAGCCACACAAGGCGAGACAGACGATGCTGAGGAGGATGAATCCGTAGCGCAACTCGTTGCCTTTCAATCCGAAGTGTTTAAACTTGAGGGCGAACATGGGAATTTCTGCGACGAGGAGCCACGAGGAGAGCAAAATGCCAGCCAACAAGGCCCAACTGCTCCACGGGGTGGCCACCAGCCAGTCGTGTGCGCCAACGGCCAGTGCAGCCCAGAAGAGGGTGTTGGCAGGTGTGGGCAAACCGATGAAGGAGGTGCTCTGGCGCTCGTCTAAATTGAACTTGGCCAAGCGCAAGGCCGAAAAGGCGGCCATGATGAAGGCGGCAAACGGCAGATAGGGAAGCAACGCGCTACCGGGCAAGGCCACAGACAGGGTTTCGCGCAGGAGGGAGAACAACACGGCGGACGGGGCGACACCGAAGGTGACGTCGTCGGCCAGGGAGTCTAACTCTTTGCCGATGGGGGAAGAGACACCCAAAAGGCGGGCAGCAAATCCATCGAAGAAATCGAAGACGGCGCCGCCGATGATGAAATAGAATGCAAAGTCGTAGGCCGACTGCATGGCAAAGTAAATGGCGATGCAACCGCAGATGAGGTTGCAACTGGTAATCGTATTGGGAATGTGCTTCTTCATGACTTTTGGGTTGATAAGTAATGGTGGTCTGTTTTAAGTAGGTGTTCAAAATTGGTTTATACTATCCATGTAGGGATAAGCCAGTTTAATATTGCCTTGCCGCATTCTTTTGCCCCTACAACTGTCTTTCATCAGTCACGTAGCCCGCTACGCTCCTTCTTCAAGACAGCTGTAGGAACAAAATAATACGACAATTCAATATAAACTAATTCTGAACACCTACTTATTTTTATGCTTAGCAACGAAGGGTGCATCATCCGCTTACTGCTTTTGATACACCCCTCTGATATTTCTTTTACTTTCCGCTCAAGCGGGCAACAATGGTCTGGTTGCCAACTGTTGCCTGCCCCAACTTGACCAGGATTTCTGAATCAAGCGGCAGATAGACATCCACGCGTGAACCGAATTTGATGAAGCCCAAATGCTCATCGATGTAACACTCTTCATCGCATTGTGCATAGGTCACGATGCGACGCGCAACGGCTCCGGCAACCTGACGTACCAGAACTTCCTGACCCTGCGGCGTTTCAATCACGATGGTGGAACGCTCGTTTTCGGTGCTGGCCTTTGGAAGCCAGGCTTTGTGGAAATTTCCGTTGTGGTGCTCCACTTTCTTGACAATGCCTTCAACGGGATACCAGTTGGCATGCACGTTGGTGACGGACATGAAGATGGAAACCATGATGCGGCGGTCGTGGAAATATTCGTTTTCGTCCACTTCTTCAATCACTACGACTTTTCCGTCGGCCGCAGCCACTGCTATATTTTTGGTTTCTCCGTCGAAGATACGGATGGGACATCTGAAGAAATTGACCACAATGGCATATAGCACGACACTGATACTGGCCACAACATAAAATGGTATCATCGAGATGTTATGGAAACCATAATATACCAGTACGTTGACGAGCAACAGGCCCACAAAACCTATCTGCAATGTGGATCTTCCTTCACTGTGGAGTCTGGGCTTTTTGAATCTTTTTATTCTTCCCATTCAAATGTATTTGAGTTAACCGCTTTTGCGGGCGTTGTAATCAGATGTATTAGGGGTGTTCTTGGCTTCTCGAGCGCAATGCTCCCGAAAAAGCACAATTGTTCATCTGCAAAGATAGGTTTTTTTGTCCAATTGCACAAGTCTGAGGCTAACTGATTGACATTATCGGCCAATTGTAGGTCTAAACAATGCTAAGAACCCACTAAATCAAGCCAATCCGTGCCCTTCTTCCTTGAAAGAAGGCACAAAAAAGGCTCGCAACTTTTCTGCTGCGAGCCTTTTCATTTGGTGGGTTATTTCACGAATATTTTCTTACCATTCTGGATGTAAATTCCCTTCTGGACTTTCTGAACACGACGACCGCTCAAATCATAGATGGCGGCAGCCTTGGGTTCAACGGTTTCGTTCTGGTCGATGCCATTGGTAAACGAGCCAGCTTCTTTCAAGCGCCAAGCGTTGTTGTAACCAAATTCGCGGGTGTTGAACGTTGAAATCTTACCGCCTGCAACATACGAACTGTTAACAGGGTCGGCGGCCAACGTGATGAAAGACGCACCGTAGTTGTGTACGAAATAGAATGCTGCGGGAGCAATCTCTACTGGAGCCTTGACAAACTGGAAGGCGGCAGCTTTGCCAACGGCGACTTCATCGGTGGATGTTGAGTCAACAGGGGCAGCGCCTTCGAGCACTGCCATCTTGCCGTAACGGAAGCTGGCAATGGCACGTCCTGCGGCAACGTTGCCAAGCACGTAGGTGGAGTCGGAAGTGGCATAGAGTTCCCACTTGTAGTGGTCGTCCTTCATCTGTTCTTCGTCCATAGCGCCCCAATTCAATGAGTCGGTGGCATCGGCAGAAACGGCAAACGTCTTGCCGGGCTGATTCAATATGAAGTTCTTAAAGGCGCTTACGATGTAGTATGACTTGTTGGTGTCGAGGGCGATGGTCTCTTCGCCTTCCAAGGCGGTGGCAGCGGCTCTGGCAGCGGTCAAGTTCTTGGCTTCAACGGCGGCCTTGAGGTTGGCCAGCTGCGCTGTGGTGTAACCGCCTACGCAGTTTTCTGTATTGAGCAGAACCTGGCAGTTGGCAAAGGCATAATTGTTGATGTCGTCGGCAGTGAGTTCTCTGAACGTGATGCGGCTACCAGCGTCGTTGGGACTTTTGGCGTGGGTCCAGAAGCAGAGGTTTTCTGCCGTTGCGCCGCCCAAGCGGTTGAAGCAGGCTGTCGGATCGTTTTGTGCGGAGAAGGCGAAACCATCGCCGTTGTATGCGATGTTGAAGAGGGTGATGGCACCTTCAACGGCTGAGATGTCTTCTTTCGAACCGAACTTGATTTGCGTTTTGTTGGCACTGCTTTCTGCAAAGAGCGTCACGCCTGCGCCGTCGGCCTTGTTGTAGATGGTGATGCCATCGGCGATGTTGCCGGTGAAGGCCCACAAATAGGCATCGATGTTGTCTGAGTCGATGCTGTTGACAATCTTCACGGCATCTTCTCCGGTCTTGTGGTAGATGTATCCGCCACGAACGCTCATGAGATAATAATGGGTGTCAGCAGCAAAGGCGTCACCATTGATGGTGGTCGGCTTGAAAGGCAGACCGGCGGTGTTGCTCTTGCGATAAACGACATGGATTTCGGTGTCTCCCGTAATCTCATAGTCGTCGTATGCTCCAGGAACGAGTTCGTAACCCATCTGGTTGAGCGGATAGTCGGAAGCATGGAAATGTGTTCCCTTCTGCAAATATTTATCCCAAGCCTTGAGCGTTTCTCCGTTCTCGTCTTCAAGAATGATCTGAACGAAAGGATATTTTTCGTATTCCAACAGGATGTTGAGCACACCTTCTTCTGGATATGACTCCACCTTGTAAGGAAGGGTAATGGGGGTGTCGTCATCGTAGTTGGCAGCACGGACGAAATCGTAGTTGGCAATCACAGGGGCCGTGATTTCCGAGCCGATGATGGAGTTCATCTCGCGGGTTTCGATTTCCACGCCGTCAACGTCACAAAGGTAAAGGGTGGTGGGGATGGAAGTCTTGGCTTCCGTCTGGATGGTGTGGATGGTGTAGAGTGAGTTTTCTCCTTCTGCGTTCCATCCGACGAACTTACCATAGTTGTTTCCAGTGAGGAATCCCTGGGCGTTGAAAAACACGTTGTTTTCGTCACGGATGTAGAAGAGGCTGTCGGCCGTTCCGGCGGAAACGATGGTGTACTCGGCGATGGAGTCTTCCGACAGGCAGGTCATGCCGGGCCATTTGGGTTTGCTGTTCTGATAAAGGAAGTTGGGGAGATAGTTGCCACGTGGCGATTTGAGTTTCACGGTGATGCCGTCTTCAAAGCGGTCAACGCTGATGAGGGTCCAGACATAGTCGGCACTCGAGGTTTTGCCAAGGGCAAATTCGCGGCTGATCCAGAGAGACTGGTTGTCACCTTCTTTTAAATAACCGCGGCGAGCTTTCTCACCACATTCATAAAACATGACCTTCGAACCAGTCTTGAGTGTTTCAAGCGTTGTGATTGGAGATTCAACGCTCGTAACGATTTCCACTTGTGCCTGGGCTGTTACTCCAAACAGCGCAGCGACCACAAACAGAAATAAAGAGTAGAATTTCTTCATTTGGTGTTTTTGGTTAATAATGATTTTGGCAGCAAAGGTAAGCATTTTCTTGCATTCTATCCAACTTTTGGAATACAAAACAAGCAGGAAGCCAAAGGCTATGTTTGCCCTTGATTTCCTGCTTATATATTTTTTCACCATTACTAATGCCCGTTGTTTGTCTCTGATTGTCAAAACTCCAACGTGAAGGTGTCCATCGTCAGGAGATTGACGCTCCATATCCGATGGGAGAGCAACTGGCCATAGCCGCAAACCAGCTTCAGGACTTCGTGGGCCATGACGCCACCGACAACGGCGGGCGACATGCCAACCACGCTCTTGTCGGCGGGAGGTTGCGGAGAGACGGGATAAAGGTCGCGATAGTGCAACGGGGATTCTCCGACACCAAACACGGAGACTTGTCCTTCATAGCCGCTGACGGCGCCATAGACATAGGGCTTGCCTAACTTGCGTGCCGCATCGTCAATGACGTAGCGGGTGGCATAGTTGTCGCAACCGTCCACCACCAAATCGTAGTCTTTCAAGATGGCTTCTGCATTGTCTTCGGAAAAACGAACGGCATAGGGTTTCACCTCTATCTCGGGATTGAGGGCTTGCAGACGTTCTGCCGCGCACTCGACTTTTGACGCGCCGACTTGACTTTCGCTGTAAAGCACCTGGCGGTGAAGGTTGCTCGCGCTGACAACGTCGTCATCGACAATGCCAAGACATCCGATGCCGGCACCGGCCAGATACAAACTGATGGGGGCACCGAGACCGCCGACGCCAACGAGCAACACACGGGCCTTACGCAGTTTCTCTTGACCTTCTGGGCCAATCTCCGACAAACCAATCTGCCGGGCGTATCTATCTTGATTCATAGTTGTTTAAATACTAAGGGATAAGTAATAAGGGCCATCCTGTATTCAGATGACCCTTAGAGTTTTTTATTTTCTGTCGAAACATGCGTCCCAGTCTTTCCAAACTGGTTCGCGGCCAACGGCACGCAAGGCTTTCTCCACTTCAGCGGCCGTGCGGTCGTCGCTCACGTGGAATTGCTCCAGAGCCTGCGGGTAGGTGTAATAGCCTCCTGGCTCTGTCTTGCTTTCTGCCGACATGGTGGTCACACCCAAGGTGGCCATGTGGTCGCGGATATTGGCCGGCTCACGCGTTGAATAGGAGATGTCGACGTCATGGTCGAAGATGCGCATGGCAAAAGTCACCTGTGCCAGCTCGCGGTCGGTCATCACGCAATTGGGAACGAAACCGCCGTTCTCCGACGGACGCATACGCGGGAAATTGACGCTGTATTTGGTGCGCCAGTATTTCTGCTGAAGATAGCGCAGATGATAGGCCATCATGGTGATGTCGGTACGCCATTCTTTCTCCAAACCGATGAGAACGCCCATGCCGATGCTGTGAACGCCAGCCTGTCCCATACGGTCGAAACCGTTGACGCGCCATTCGAAGTTGGCCTTCATGCCGCGCGGATGGTAAATGTTGTAGTTGGCCTTGTGATAGGTTTCCTGAAAACAAATCACGCCGTTCATGCCGTGCTTGCGCAATTCGGCGTATTCTTCTGCCGCGAGCGGCATCACCTCAATCTTCAAATTGGAGAAATAGGGCTTCGCCAGGTCAAGGGCTTTCGCCAGGTAAGGCACACCAGCCTTCGCTGGATTCTCTCCCGTCACGAGCAACAGATTCTCAAAGGGTGCCAACTTCTTGATGGCCTTGTATTCATTGACGATTTCTTCTTCCGTCAAAATCGTACGCTTCATCTTGTTGGCAACGTGGAAACCGCAATACACGCAGGAATTGGTGCAGGAGTTGGTGATATACAGCGGAATGAACATGGACACGGTACGTCCAAAACGCTCTTCTGTATATCGGCGGCTCAAACGCGCCATGGTTTCCAAATAAGGTTCGGCAGCCGGCGAAATCAACGCCATAAAGTCGTCTACCGTGCAACGGCGGCCTGGGGTGAGTGCGCGGCGCACATCTGCCTCTGTCTTGGCATTGATACACGCGGTGACCTCGTCCCAATCATATTTTTCGAGTTCTTCTGAGAACATGGATATTTTTACTAAGCAACTATAAGTAATGGTGAAAGGATAAGTCGTGTGAAGACCTACCTCCTCCGCAAGACTGTGGGGGAGATATTATTCGCCATGAAAGACTTTTTCCTCAGGGGAAAAACTATCCTCAAGGAAATCCTTCCCGCCAAGAATGTTTTATTCGTCAAGGAAAGCGGTCAGCGGAGAACTGGCTTCTGCTTCCAAAGAAGCGCCCTGTGCGGGAAGTCCAGCCTCAAAAGCTGAACGACCTGCCTCTACTGCCAACTTGAAGGCGCGAGCCATCTCAATCGGATTGCCGCTCACGGCAATCGCCGTATTCACCAAACATGCAGAAGCACCCATTTCCATGGCTTCTGCCGCATGACTGGGAGCCCCGATGCCGGCATCCACCACGACAGGAACGCCAGCCTGTTCGATGATGATCTGAATGAAGTCACGCGTGCGCAAACCTAAATTCGTACCGATGGGAGCACCCAAAGGCATGACGGCAGCTGCGCCGGCTTCTTCCAGACGCTTACAGAGCGTCGGGTCGGCCTGGCAATAAGGCAACACCACAAAGCCTTCCTTCACCAATTTCTCTGTGGCCTTCAACGTCTCAATGGAATCGGGCAACAAATAACGCGGATCAGGATGAATCTCCAGTTTCAGCCAATTGGTGCCGAAAGCCTCACGCGCCATCTGAGCGGCAAACACGGCTTCTTCGGCATCACGCACACCGCTGGTGTTGGGCAGCAACTGAATACCAGGGAATTTGACATGGGCCAACAAGTCATCGTGCTCGTCATCGAGTTCCACGCGCTTCATGGCCACCGTAACCATCTGTGTACCGGAGGCTTCAATGGCCTTCGACATCAATTCATTGGCATTGAACTTGCCAGTGCCTAAAAATAAACGGGACGTAAAACGTTGCCCTGCTATCATTAAATCAGACATATTCTTTTGGATATATATATATTGTATATATGTTTCTATTGTTTGTATAATCTCCCCTTTATCAACCGCCGCAGGCCGCCTTGATAATCACAAGGTTCATACCTTCCGAAAGTTGATACTCATGCCACGTGGCGCGTGGCACCATACGGTTGTCGACACCGACGGCCACACCATTCTCTGGCAAATGCAATTCTTCCACAAGCTGGCTCAACGTGCTGGCCGACGTTTCAACCGCTTTGTTATTGACGTTCACTATCATAATGCATTTATATTTAGGGCACGCAAACACAGAGGCCAACGCGCCGCCATTAAACAATCAAGGAAGTCAAATAAAAAGGTGAGGGAAAACATTCTGGAAACCTACCAATAAGCTGCCGAGAACCTACCAATAAGCTACCGAGAACATACCAATGAGCTGCTGGGAATATACCGAAGACCTGCCACAAGAGCCACGAGGTGAAACCATGCTTCATTTCGCTTTGCTGTTATTTGAAACACTTCTATAACAATCCTGGCCACCTACTACTTATTAAAAAGCATACAATTCCTACGGCAGCACAGCCTGCATCAGGTCAGAGGGTATAATCTCAGCGCGTTTCAAATGAAACGGCACCCCTTTGTCTTTGCTTCAATGCAAAATTACTGCAAGAATTACATATAGCCAAATCTTTCTGCCTTTTTATGGAAATCTTCTATTGCGCTTGCGGCTGCAATACGGAGGACAGCACGGCGCGAAGCCCCCACACCCAAACGGCCAAAACAAAGAGCATCGCCGACGCGACGTAACAACGCTGCGATCGAAACTGAAGAGCGCCGCCGACGCGACGGAACGATGCCGCATTGGGGCGACGAAACAACGCCGCATTGACACGGCACAAAGAAACGAAAAGCCCTCCCAGCAATCTTGCTGGAAGGGCTTCCACTTGAAAATAAGATGGCGGCGACCTACTCTCCCGCTTGCGCAGTACCATCGGCGCGGTCGGGCTTAACTTCTCTGTTCGGAATGGGAAGAGGTGGAACCCCGACGCTATAACCACCGGAAATAACGTTGACATATTGAATCTCGCAAGAAATAACGTCCTTGTAAAGTGTGCTTTTAACGTCTGTGCTGACTCTTTTCCTTTTGACTTAAAAGAAGCCCACTCTTAGCATAACCCGCCTGGCGGCGGCCGAAGTTTCGGGCAATTAGTAAGGCTCGGCTGTGACATCGCTGTCTGTACACCTGCCTCCTATCAACGTCATCGTCTTTGACGACCCTCATGAGGAAATCTCATCTTGTGGCCGGCTTCGCACTTAGATGCTTTCAGCGCTTATCCGATCCCGACTTAGATACCCAGCGGTGCACCTGGCGGCACAACTGGTAAACCAGAGGTCAGTCCAACACGGTCCTCTCGTACTAGTGTCAGAGCCACGCAAATTTCATACGCCCACGATAGATAGAGACCGAACTGTCTCACGACGTTCTGAACCCAGCTCGCGTGCCACTTTAATGGGCGAACAGCCCAACCCTTGGGACCTTCTCCAGCCCCAGGATGTGACGAGCCGACATCGAGGTGCCAAACCACTCCGTCGATATGAGCTCTTGGGAGGGATCAGCCTGTTATCCCCGGAGTACCTTTTATCCTTTGAGCGATGGCCCTTCCATACGGAACCACCGGATCACTATGCTCTGGTTTCCCACCTGATCGGCTTGTCGGCCTCCCAGTCAAGCGCCCTTTTGCCATTACACTCTACGACCGGTTACCAATCGGTCTGAGGGCACCTTTAGAAGCCTCCGTTACGCTTTTGGAGGCGACCACCCCAGTCAAACTGCCCGCCAAACGCGGTCCTCGCATCGCGAGTTAGGGACCAAACAGAGGAAGGGCCGTATTTCAACGGCGGCTCCAAGAACACTGGCGTGCCCTCTTCTTTGCCTCCGGCCTATCCTACACATCCGCTGCCCGGTCACAACGTTAAGCTGCAGTAAAGGTTCACGGGGTCTTTTCGTCCCATCGCGGGTAATCGGCATCTTCACCGATACTACAATTTCACTGAGCTCATGGTTGAGACAGCGTCCGGATCATTACACCATTCGTGCAGGTCGGAACTTACCCGACAAGGAATTTCGCTACCTTAGGACCGTTATAGTTACGGCCGCCGTTTACTGGGGCTTCAATTCGATGCTTCCCTTGCGGTGACATCTCCTCTTAACCTTCCAGCACCGGGCAGGTGTCAGGCTGTATACTTCATCTTTCGAATTTGCACAGCCCTGTGTTTTTGTTAAACAGTTGCCTGGACCTATTCTCTGCGCCTCACATCGCTGTGAGGACCCCTTATTCCGAAGGTACGGGGTCAATTTGCCTAGTTCCTTAACCGTGAATCTTCCAAGCGCCTTAGTATTTTCTACCCGACCACGTGTGTCCGTTTACGGTACGGGTGCCTTGCATGTTAAGCTTAGCGGATTTTCTCGGGAGCTTGCTTACCTTCGCTATCGCGCCGCCCGAAGGCTTTGCGTACTGTCAAGTTCGGCTCTCGCGGCGGATTTGCCTACCACGATCTACGCCTACACTCTTCAACGCACGTTTCCGTCAGTGCGCGGAAGTGTCACTTCTCCGTCTCCACATCGCCATGCAAGGCAGTAACGGAATATTAACCGTTTCTTCCATCGGCCTCGCCGTTCGGCTTATCCTTAGGGCCCGACTAACCCCGGGGCGATTAACGTTGCCCGGGAATCCTTGGTCTTTCGGCGAGAGGGCATCTAACCCTCTTTATCGTTACTTATACCTACATTTGCTTTTCCACAAGCTCCAGCCGAAGTCATCTTCGACATTCAACGCCGGTGGAATGCTCCCCTACCGATGTCATACAACATCCCGCGGCTTCGGTTACAGATTTCATACCCGATTATTATCCATGCGACGTCCCTCGACTAGTGAGCTGTTACGCACTCTTTGAATGAATGGCTGCTTCCAAGCCAACATCCTAGCTGTCTTCGGGACAACACTTCGTTAGACTAACTTAACCTGTAATTCGGGACCTTAGCCGGCGGTCTGGATTCTTCTCCTCTCGGGCACGGACCTTAGCACCCATGCCCTCACTCCCCGTCTCTAACCTGCACGCATTCGGAGTTTGTCCGGACTTGATAGGCGGTGAAGCCCTCGCATCCGATCAGTCGCTCTACCTCATGCAGGAAACAACGGGGGCTGCACCTAAATGCATTTCGGGGAGTACGAGCTATCTCCGAGTTTGATTGGCCTTTCACTCCTACCCTCACCTCATCCAGAAGCTTTTCAACGCTTATTGGTTCGGCCCTCCATCCGGTGTTACCCGGACTTCAGCCTGGACAAGGGTAGATCACTCGGTTTCGCGTCTGCCGCCGCGGACTATGCGCCCGTTTAAGACTCGCTTTCGCTTCGGCTGCGCGCATCGTTGCGCTTAACCTCGCCGGCGACGGCAACTCGTAGGTTCATTATGCAAAAGGCACGCCGTCACAACATAATGTTGCTCCGACCGCTTGTAGGCGTACGGGTTCAGGGACTATTTCACTCCGCTACGCGCGGTGCTTTTCACCTTTCCCTCACGGTACTGGTTCACTATCGGTCTCTCACGAGTATTTAGCCTTGGCGGATGGGCCCGCCGGATTCACACAGGATTTCACGTGTCCCGCGCTACTCAGGATACTGCTACGATGAAAGAGGCTTCGTGTAAGGGGCTATCACCCGCTATGGCCGCACTTTCCAGTACGTTCCACTCACTTCTTCTTCTCGATGTCGCAGTCCTACAACCCCGCCGCGGCCGGAACCGCAGCGGTTTGGGCTCTTCCCCGTTCGCTCGCCACTACTAGGGGAATCATTTTTATTTTCTCTTCCTGCGGGTACTAAGATGTTTCAGTTCCCCGCGTTTGCCTCCGACATTCATCGGATGACAGGCCTTCAGCCTGCCGGGTTGTCCCATTCGGAAATCTCCGGATCAAAGGTCATTTGCACCTCCCCGAAGCTTATCGCAGCTTATCACGTCCTTCATCGCCTGTGAGAGCCTAGGCATCCACCGTACGCCCTTTCTTACTTCGTACCGCCTGTCATATCGTGTGATATGTGCGGACTATGCTGAAAGTGTACTTTCTTTTTTTAAATGGACGGCAGAATCATCTGCCGCTGCCTTTGCGTCTTGGAATTTGATGACTAACCATTTTATTCTTGGTTAGCTCGAACTACCTTTACTTGGTTGTTTCTTACTTATGTGTTCAATATGTCATAGATCTCTTGTCACGGAAGTGACTGTGTGGAGAATAACGGATTCGAACCGTTGACCCCCTGCTTGCAAAGCAGGTGCTCTAGCCAACTGAGCTAATCCCCCAAATCGAGAAGTAAAGAAGTAGTCCCAGGCAGATTTGAACTGCCGACCTCCACATTATCAGTGTGGCGCTCTAACCAACTGAGCTATAGGACTGGCAGAGAACTTCGCCGGAAACCTGGGAGGCTCCGCCTCATCTTTCTCTTCATCTTGGTATCTTAAATAAAACTGTTTTGGAGAAGCAAGGGAAGGCGTTAAGCAAACCTTCACTCTTTTTCTTTCAGGCGTTTTTGTCTTGCGCTCCAGAAAGGAGGTGTTCCAGCCGCACCTTCCGGTACGGCTACCTTGTTACGAC
>OHDV01000123.1_pt1 | contig 44892 bp, 33 predicted proteins | sample 1567041 | NCBI WGS metagenome assembly OHDV01 (sample SAMEA3879517, study PRJEB24766) | human gut metagenome | biome: human-associated habitat; feature: feces | place: USA | collected 1985/1987
TTGTAAAGGAAGTCATTGAAAACAAGGGTGACTATCTTATTGCAGTTAAAGAGAACCAGCAAAAATTACATAAATCCTTAAGTAGTTGGTTTTCAGAGGTAGATATCGAGGGGTTTAAAAAAAGAGGGCATGGTCACTATCCTCCTACAAGATACCAGTATTGCACACAAGAAAACCGTGGACATGGACGAACGGAAAAGAGAATATGTAGGGTTATCTCGTATCAAAGCTACACAGAAAAAATTGTCCATTGGGAGGGTGTTCGTTCTCTTGTTTGCATAGAAAATACAAGAACGGATAATAAGACTGGAGAAACAACTTCTGAAAATCATTATTATATTACTTCGTTGCCTATGGATGCAGAAACCATACTCAATGTAGCCAGAAAACATTGGGGGATAGAAAATAATCTGCATTGGCAGTTGGATGTTTCGTTTAACGAAGACAACCAAAAGAAGAAAAATAACGCTGCCCAAAATATTTCTCTTGTTAATAAGATTGCTTTAGCAAGGATAAAACAAGATGAAACTAAGGGCAGCATGAAAGCAAAAAGAAAGAGAGCAGGATGGGACAGCTCTTTCCTTGCTAAATTGATGCCATAGAGTAATGCGTCGGCCCTGGCCTCGCCCCAGATTCGGTCGTGTCTCGTCCCAGATTCGGTCGTGCCTCGTCCCAGATTCGGTCGTGCCTCGCTCCGCGTTCACTGACAATCCTTAGGAGCGGATTGAAGGGGTCTTTCATACGGTCAGCTTGTTGCTGCCGCGACTGGGCGAAACAACGAATGACGATGATTGTCTTTATTTCCGCTGCGCCGCATCTTTGTCGCCAAAGAAAGAAAACGGGCCTGCACGAGAAAACTCTCGCGCAGACCCGCTGCTTTATGAAGAAGAAATTACTATCAGAGTTTCAACACTTCGTCTTCCACGTCGGAGACAATGCTGATGAGCTTATAGAACACGGTCTTGAAGGCCTCGGAACTGGTGAGGAACATGTCGGCCTGAACGGTGAACTGGCTTTCATACATCACGACCTTCACGGCCTTCCAGAGGTTGAGGTCGGGAAGGGCGGCAGAGATTTTGCTCTTGCTCAAATTGTCGCTATAATTGTAATAGCTCTGGAGACGGAGATACATCGGCGACTTGTTGGCCTTGTCGATGCGGATGTAATAGGTGTTGCCCTCTCGCTTGAACTTGATGTCGCCGTCGCTGTCGATCTCAGGCATGAAGCCTTCTTGCTTCAGGAAGGACTGGATTTCGGAACGGAGCGCCAATTGGCGGGTGGTGAACTCTCCATCGGCAAAAGCCTGGAAACTCGTGAAGAAGAACACCAACAGAAGGGTTGAAAATAACTTTTTCATGATGTTACGTTTTTATGGATTGATGATTTAGGAGGGGTAAGGAGGTTAAGTAGGTGTTCAATATAAACTAATTCTGAACACCTACTTATAATTGCTGAGCGCCTACTTACTTCGTTGCACTGGTGATGAGACGTCCCTTGGAATCGTAGAGCACGACACGCACCGAAACGCGGCCGCCGAGCTGCTTTTTGATGGCTGCGGCTGCATTGGGCAGGTTGCCCTTGATGGTGTCGACGTCGTCGGGGTCGGCCTCATAGATGGAGGCGTTGATGCGGCAGGAGAGCTCACAGGAGTTTGCCCCTGTGATGCGCAGGGCGGTCATCGTCAGGCGCGTGTTGCCAACGGTGGTCGACGTGGGGAGTTCGCTGGCCAAGGCCTGTGCCGTTGCCGTCCAGTTGCTGCTTGAAGCGGTGCGCTGCGGTGTCGGCTGGGCAGGCTGTACGGGTCTTGCTGCCGATGTCTGAGCTGTCCACGATTCGCCGTTCCAGCGCTGCGTTTCGAGTTCTTTGCCTGCTGCGTTGTAGTATTTCCGCACGGTCGGCTGGTTATCTTCGTTGTAGGCCGTTGTGCGCTTATGCCATCCTGCATCGCAGTTGACCTTGTTGCCCGAAATGCCGTAAAGTTCCATCAGCACTTGGTTGCCGTTGGTGTCGTAGGCATAGGTCTCGCGGTGGATGCTGTAATAAAGCATCGGTTTGCCGTCGGTGCCGAAATAGGCATGCTCCGTGCAGTTGTTGTCGTTGTTGAATTTGTAGGTCTCTTTGTGGTAGCCATCGCTGTTGGCCATTGGCTTGTCGGAGACATTGAAATAGGCACGCGAGAGGCAATTTCCGTGGCTGTCGTATGTCATGCGCAAGATGGCCCATCCCGTCTGCGGATTGATGATGTAATGTCCGTGTCCGTCTTGCGAGGCGATGAAGGTCATGTTGCCCCACTTGTCGTAGTCGCAAATGCCCACAGGCACCATCAGTTTCGGGTCGGTGGGGTTGCCGTTGATGTCGAAGAACGACTGCTTCACAATCTTGCCCATCTTGTTATAGACGTTCAACGTCGACGCCCATCCTTCGTTGCAATTGACCGGCTTCTTGTCGGCGCCGAAATAGGCCGTTGAAACCACGTTGCCCAGGAGATCGTATTTGTAGCGGACAATGGCGTATTTGTCGGTATTGTAGGTGGTGAGGTTTCCTGAGACGTCATACCAGCGTCTCTCTGTTTCCTGATTCAAACTGTTGTAGACCATCACGCAACGGTGGATGTTCCAACTGTTGAGCGCCGGACCGTTGAGGTTGAACACGGCATATTCTGTGCAGTTTCCAACGCGGTCGTACTTATTGCGAACTATCAGTTTGCCTGGTGCCAGACTTCCGTCGCGGCCAACGGGTTTGTTCTCCAGTTCGTTGCCCATAGCGTCGTGGATATAGTCTGTTCCGCAGATGCCATCGTGCCAAGTGGGCTGGCCGTTGAGGTCGAGATAGCGTTCAGTCTTGACGTAGCCATTGTCGTCGTAGATCTTCACCATCTTAGCATAGTGGAGGCCCTTGGAAACGCAAGGCTTGCCGTCGGTGCCGAAGAAGGCGTAGGCGACAAGGTTGCCGTGCTCGTCATAGGTATTGTCCCATCCAGCCTCCCCTTCGCGGTTGAGCATCAGTTTTTTCCCAGAAGCGTCGTAGAAGGCGCGGCGTATCAGGTTGCCTTTGCGGTCGTAGGTCATGCGCGTGATGTAAACGAGTTCCTTGCTCGCACATGGTTTGCCGTCGACGCCGAGTCCGGCCATCTCGCAAATCAATCCCAATTCGTTATAGGCGAATCGCTGGCCGGCGAAACCGTTGTTGTCGAGCACGGGCTGATGCTTGACGTCGTAGTTCATGTATTCGATGAGGTTGCCGACAGAGTCGAACTTGGCCTTGATGCCGGCCACGCCATCGGCATTGAGGCAGAGATTTCCGGCTTTGTTATAGAACCACTGCTCAAGGTTGTTGCCATGCTCGTCGTTGACATACGTTGAGCGGGCCATGCCCTGGCGTGTGTCGCAAATCTGGCCTTCTGTGTTGATGAAGGTCTGCTCGCAGACGTAGCCGTTGTTGTCGTATTTGCTTTCAATTCCGGCGTAACCGTTTTCAGCGATGTACATCGGATTGCCGTCGATGCCAAGCACTTCCGTCTTCACGCATTGCCCTTCTTCGTTGTAGGTGTTTTTCACACCGGCATAGCCGTTGCGCTTGGGCAGCATGAGATCGCCCTTGGCGTCTTTGTGGAGCGCCTTGACGAGGTTGCCGTTTTCGTCATATTCCATTTCATACACCGACAAGCCATCGGCCACATCGAGGGCTGGCTGGCCGTCAACGGTGAGATAGACGGCCTTCACCCAGTTGTCGTTGTCGTCGTAGGAGAATTCCTTCTTTGAAAGTCCCCAGCGCGTTGAGGTCGGCTTGCCGTCGCGTCCGATATAGGTAATGGTGGCCGTTCGTCCTTTGTCGTCGTAGGTGTAGAGACGGCCGTAGATGTGGTCGGCATCGCCCACGGCGGTGTTGCTTTGGTCGGCATATTTCAAGGAAGTGACGTGTCCGTCCTCGTCATATTCGAGCCACCAACGCGAAATGCGCCCGAGTTGTTCGTTGCCGTTCGATTCCAGCGTGCGTCCATAGTTGACCGTCTGCGCAGCGATGGGGCGCTCCGTTCCGTGCTCGTCGTCGAACTGGAACGACATGGTGTTGAGCTTCTCGTTGTAGGCTTTCACATAAAGCACCTTGCCGCTGCGGTCCATCACCTTCACGCGCGACACTTTCCCGTCGGAATTGTAGGTGAAAGTCTGGTCGAGCGGACGCTCGGTGCGCTCGCTTTCGCCGTCTTCAATGATGTTGCCCTTGCTGTTGACGTGGCTCACACGCTGCAACTTGTGTTTCTTATATTCAAAACGATAGGCACGTGCCGCATGACTCTGCTCGCCGCTGCTCAGCTCGCCGATGCCCTGGGGAATGCCCCACTGCTCCACATAGTCCTTATAGAAACAGATTTTCGTGCGGTTGTAGTCCCAAACGTAGCCGGCAGCGCCCAAAACAGCGAGCACGGCGACCGCTGCGGCAATCTTGACCCATTTCGGCATACGCGGCGGATAGATGGCGCGATGGAGGGCCTTCTTAAACTCCTCGCAGGAGCGGTAGCGCTGTGAGGGGTCTTTGGCCGTGGCTTTGTCTACCACCTTCTGCACCTTGTCGGAGATGTATTTGTAATACGACTTCATACGCGGAAGCGGTTCGCTGACCACCTTCGTGTTGATGTCGTGTTCCGTCAAGGTCGTGGTGTCGTAAGGGGCGTTGCCCGTCATCATCTGATGGAGCAACACGCCAAGCGAATAGATGTCCGAGCGCTCGTCGAGCTTCTCTCCCTTCACCTGTTCCGGACTCATATAGGAAGGCGTTCCCATGATGGGCTCTTCTTCCTCGACTTGTGTGCCATCCACCTGTGTGCCATCCACCTGTGTGCCGCCGTCGTCCTGGCGTTTCTCCATGATTTTAGCGATGCCGAAGTCAAGAATCTTGGGCACGCCCTCGTTGGTGATCACGATGTTGGAGGGCTTGATGTCGCGGTGCAGAATACCATGCTTGTGTGCATAGCCCACACCGTCGAGAATGGGCTCGAAGAGGGGGCAGATGCGATTCTCCACAATCAGTCCGCTCACATTGCGGATATAGGTGTCGAGGTCTTTGCCGTCGGCATATTCCATGATGAGGTAGATGTTTCCTTCCTCGTCAATGTGATAGTTGTGGAAAGCCACGATGTTGGGATGATTCAGTTCTGCCAACTTCTCGGCCTCGTCCTTGAGGAGCTGCCGCGTGAAACTATTGGCCATATTGGCTTTGATGACCTTGACGGCCACCTTCTGCTTGCTGATAAACTTATTTTCAGCCAAATAAACAGCGCCCATACCGCCTGCTCCGATAAATTGGATGATGCGGTAATTGAGGATTTCTTTGCCTATCATGATATTGGATATATAAGTTTGTGATTCCTAAGAAATAAGTAATGGTAACTCCCGCGTGCCTGCTATGACATCGCAGCCAGCATCGTCATAAAGGAGATGCCTACGTTAACGCCAAAGCCGATCCAGGCAGCCTGACAGACGCCGCGGGCACGGTTGGGAAGACGGTTGTGCCATACGCCCCAGAGAATCCATCCAACGATGGGGAAGAAGAAAGAGAGAATCCAGAAGCCTGCCGGACAGCGGTCTTCATCGTTGTAAGCAGGAGCGTAGCCGGGGTTGCCGCCCAAATTGTTGTATTGCGTTTCCCGCTCGTAAGGAGAGACGGGACCCATCGGGAGCATTTTGTAGACTTCGTTCCACGGAAACGGCACGCGGCCGGCAAGGAGAATATTGGCGCCGGGGGCCACCGTTATGCGACGGCCATGAATGACCTGGCCGTTGAAACGGAACCGTTGCTGCTCACGTCCTCGAATACGTATTGGCCGCCAACGCGGCTGATGCGGGCATGAATGCGACTCACGTTGCCGTCCGACACCATGATGTTGCACTCACTGCTGCGTCCTATTGTGACTGTTGCGTTCATATCTATATTTTTATTAATGGATGGCCGGAACGCCCTTCCGCTCCCGACCACCGTTTTTCTAAAAAAAGGAATGTTCTGAAAGTTACGGCGGATGATTGGCGGCCCTTCAACGGCTTCCAATCGCTGGCTATGCTGCCATAACGGCAACTACCAGAATATTGAACACCAACCCTACGCCGAAACCTATCCAGGCCCACATGGCGGCCTTCGAACCTTTGTTGGGGTATTGGTTGTGCCACACGCCCCAAAGCACCCATCCAACAACGGGGAACATGAAGCAGAGGAAACAGAAACCGCCTGAGAGACGGTCTTCAGCCGGGAAGAACTCACGTTTCGTTTCTGGAGCGGGAGGCGGCGGAGGCGTGGGGCCAGAAGGCCCTACCTGCGGGTTCCATCCCTTCTCACGGAGTTTCTGCATCACCAGCGGCCAGGAGAGGAGGATGTTGGGATTTCCGGCGAGCATCACCTGCGGCAGGGACGTCGTGCCGTTATAAGGGATGGACTCGGTGGCGTTTTTAAAATATCGGCCGTCGATGCCAGTGCCGTTGGTGCTGTGGTCGGTGATTTCAATGGTATACCGGTTTGGTCCGCCCGTACTGGGAGACGTAAACCCGTGGATTTCCAAATGATGAGAGCTGACCACGTTTTGTGTAAATAGGATATCATTGTCCCTGTGGCGCCCAACCGTAATCTTCGCATCCAACGAGAAAGGATTGCGCTCTGTGCGCTCCAGGTCGTCGCGAAATTCCTTGCACGTCTGATAGCGCTTGGTCATGTCGCGGTCGATGGCCCGCAGATAGATACTGTCGAGCTGCGTTGAAACACCTGTTGTCTGCGACGGCAGGAGGCGCTCCTGATTGAGGATGTTGAGCATCGTTTCATGCCCGTTGTTGCCTTTGGCGACCGCCGTTTTGCCCGTGAGCATATAATAGAGCACACAGCCGAGCGAATAGATGTCTGTTCGGTGGTCGATGTGTAAGCCCTCGGCCTGCTCCGGACTCATATATCCGTCGGTTCCGATGACCTTTCCGACGGTTTGGCCGGCGACGCCCGAACGCAAATCCTTGGCGATGCCGAAGTCAATGATACAGATACTGCCGTCGGGGCGTATCATGATGTTAGAGGGTTTGATGTCGCGATGGATACAACCACATTTATGCACATAGCTCATGGCGTCGAGAATCTTGCACATGAGGTTGATGGCCCCCGTCATCGGGAACGCACCGTTGCGTTTGACGTGCTGCTCGATGGTGATGCCTTCCACAAATTCCATGGGGAGGAAGAAGTTCCCGTCATTATCCGACCACGAATGCCCCATGATGTGCACCACTGAGGGGTGGTTCATGAGTTGCAGACTCTGCACCTCAGCTTGAAACAACTGCCGATATTCTGGCAGACAGGTCACCTTGTTGCTCATCATCTTGATGGCAACCTTTTGGCCGGTCTGGTCGTCATGTCCCAAGTAAACGCATCCCATGCCCCCTCTTCCTATTTCCTTATCGAAGATGTATGACATAAGATTGCAGGATTATTTTTTGTTGATAATGAGGGTGAACTGCTTTTGGTCGGCGAGGAAAAGCGTGATGGTTTCTGAATCCTTCTTGAACTCATTATAATATACCGTGATGTTGACCACATTCTCATTGGGGCATGAGATATGATAGGCCGCTTCCTTCACCGAATTGCCCGTTGTGCTGAACTTCAAATCCTTGCCAACGTAGATATTCGAGCGGTTTGATTTTCCTTCACCTGTCTGCAAACAGATATTAATCTGTCCCTTCTCATTCACCATGTCTGCTCTGATTTCCGTGGTCTTGGTGAGTGCCGTCGCGTCTTCCGTGATTTCTTTCTTGTCGTCGGAGTTGGAGAAAGCATTCTTGATGTCCTTCACTTTCTTCTTGGTCTCTTCTGGGTTTTGCGCGGGATAATCAGAAGGTTTGGGAACAGAGATGCCGATGGTGTAATGGATGGTGTGACCGTCCTCTGCCGTAAAGACGAGGGCCACATACTGCACGCCTTCCAACTTATCTTTGAAGCTCAGCTCAACCTTGGTTGAGTCTGTTTTCGTCAAATTGAAGTTCTCTGCAGGCACCACTTTCAGCGTCTTAAACAAATTCTTTGGGCCCTCGATGCGCTTCACTTCGCCCTTACTTGTGGTCCAAGAGATAGAGACGACACCAAAACTGTTTGGCACCTCCTCGATGGTCATGAACTTCTGATTGGCCTTAAACACCAAAGCGTCGGGGTCGCCCTCCGCAATTTTAAGTTTAACCTCCGAATTTTTGTCTTTCTCCATCAGCTCCTTGACATAGTCGTCGGCCGTGGCCATCTTCGGTTCGCTGTCTCTCAGGAACCACCAGGCGGCACCGCCAGCGAGGGCGAGGCAGAGAACGGCAACAGGGAGCCAGATGGTCAGCAGGCGCGACGGTTTCGCCGACGGAGAAGCGGCCCCGCCCTTTGACTTCTTTGAGCGGTTTTTGAATGGGGAGAGCGAAAATTCAACCATCACGGCCGTGATGTTGTCGTAGCCGCCATTGACACGCGCCTTTTCAATGAGGCGCTGCACGCGCTCTTGCTGCGTATATTTGGCTTGGCTGCCAGCGATTTCGAGGATCTTCTCGTCGGGAACCATACCGCTCAATCCGTCGGAACAGAGGATGAAGCAGTCGCCAGCCTCTGGCTCAACGGGTTCGGAGCGCACCACGGCGGGCATCATCTGAGGCAGGCCGAGGGCATTGGTGATTTCGTTTTTGCGCGGATGGTGCTCGGCCTGTTCTGGCGTTATTTCGCCGCGGTCAACGAGCATCTGCACGAAGCTCTGGTCTTTGGTCAGCTGCTTAATGACATGCTGGCGCACGAGATAAATGCGGCTGTCGCCCACACTCCCATAATAGACATAGCCATCGCGCACGATGAGGATAACGCAGGTGGCTCCCATGCCCGAGAGTTCGGGTTGTTGCTGCGTGCGCTGCAAGATGGCCTGATTGCCGGCATTGACAGCTGCCACGATGGCCTCGTTGGGATTTTCGAAGTAATTGGCTTCCAGGAAGGCACGAATGGCCTCAACGGCTGTATGTGAGGCTACGGCACCGCCTACATGACCGCCCATGCCATCACACACCACGGCGACAAGGCCGTTCTGGCATTCAAACTTGTCGAACCAGTCCTCGTTGGCAGGACGCTTGCAACCAACGTCGGTCAAACCTTCGATGTTGCAGTAATAATATTTCTGGCTTTGCATAAATATGTCTTGATTGAGTAATGGTAAAAAAATAACTTGACCAATTTTGTGGAATAGGAGTTAATTCTTACGCCCTGTCTTTTTGCCGTTTTTGAAATTTGTCATCGGTCACATAGCCCGCTATGCTCCCTCTTCCAAATTCCAAAACCAACAAAAATACAGGGCAAAATTGCTCAACTTATTCTTTCACCATTACTGACCTGTGTATAGAAAGTCCTGCTAATAAGCGTTCAGGAAATTTCTTTTCATCTCACTGACGGCCTATATCCAGAACGTCTCTACATAAGAATATATCCAGTGCCGGAATGCGGCGCAGGGAAAAAGGGAAGGAAAGGGAAAAGGGCAAGCACGAGCCTTAATTACTAATAAGGCAAACGTAACTTGCCCCTAAAGGTATATTCCATTTAGAACTCAGGCACGCCGAGGAACACGAGCTTCGTGCTGCCGATGACGATGATGTCGTTGGTGTGCAATTCAGTGCGGTCGCCGGTGAACTTGCCATTGATGTAGGTGCCGTTTGAAGAATTTTCATCGTTGGCCCACATGATGCCCTCCGCCTCGCGGTAGAGAATGAGCAGATGGCGGCCCGACATCTTGTCGTCCATCGGGAAACTGATGTCGCAAGCGTGGTCGCGGCCCACGATGTTGCGGCCCTCGTAAATCTTGTAGACCTCCCCTGCAGGGTTGTGGCTGTAGCTGACGAGCAAGCCCACCAATTTGCGGCCGCCGTCAGGATTGGGCGAGCCGGGCTGTCCGACGGTGCGAATGACGGTGTGTCCGCCGCCACCGCCTGGCACGTCAGGCATGCCAGGGTAATAAGGTGCTGTGGGAGCCGTTGCACCTGGAGTGCCGTTTCCGTTGAAATTATTGTTTATCTCCGTTTTTGCAGTCGGCGCCCCGATTCCGGGCATATTCACTTGTGTGTGGCCACTCTGCGGGCAGAAGGGGCAGTTGTCGCCATAAATGCTTGAGTCATATTGGTGTCCGTTCGGACATTTCTTTGTTGCCATGGTAATATAAGTTATTATGTAATGGCGGAGAACAGCTTGCGCGGCTGTTCCCTACGCCCTTACGGATTAATATTCAACGTGTCATTTCAGGAGTTCAACGATATACTTGGCCTTTACGCCCATGTTGAGTCCCTGCTTTTCAAATCCGGCATTGTTGATGCCAACGAGCTGTCCTTTGTCGTTGAGAATCGGCGAACCGCTTGCGCCGTGTTCCGTCACCATGTCGTGACCGAAGCTCACTTCTCCGCGGTTTTGCGTCACATTGCCTTCGTGCACCTGATTGTGGATTTCGCGATTGTCAATCATGCCCATGTCGGTGCCCGAAGGATAGCCGATGGTAAAGATTTTCTTGCCCTCCTTCAGTGCATCGGGCGAGAGGTCGGCCTTGTTGAAGTCAATGATGTGAGTCACCTTCGCTGGGAGCGTACGGCTTTCTGTTTGAATGACGGCCACGTCTTTCGGCATGCCGCTCTGCTCCTTATAGACCGTGCAAGACACGAGGTTGCTGGGACTGAACACCACGCCATCGGGGATGATGCCAATGCCGTAGAGTTTCGGCTTCACCGTGATGCGGCTACACAACGCGCCGTTGCCCGTTTGAATCAGAATATCCTGCACCTGCTGGTTGATTTTCTTGCCCACAGGGTCATCGCTCGACGACGGGTTCGACAGCCAAGGTTGCGTGATGTGGAGGTTGGTGACGACCTTACCGTCTTTGCTGACAAAGAAACCCGTTCCGACGGCCTCGCCGCGCTTAGGAACAAGATTTCCCTCCCCGTCAACGCTCAAGCATTCGATACCGTCCTGTCCCAACAACTGACTGAAGAAAGCCGTCGTGATGTCTTCATCATCCTGGTAGATATTATAGCCGTAGACACTGTAAGTCATGCACACGGCATCGCCATATTCATTATATATCTTCTCGCTGCTCCAGCTTGCGAAATGCTTCCATCCGAAATAGCCTCCCACGCCGAGCAAAGCCACGATGAAGACGGCGGCGATGGAAATCCAGACGCCCTTGCCCGACGACTTCGGAGCCACTGGTGGCACTTCCGGCTGCGGAACCCGCGGTTGCAGATAGTTTTCCCAGTCGAGCGCATAAGCCCGCGTGATGGTCACGCGGTCGCCCTTCTGAAGTTTGCGACTCGTGACGCGTTCGCCGTTGACATAAGTGCCATTGGTGGAATTGGTATCTTCAATCACCACGTCGCCCTGTGCGTTGCGATAGAGCAAGGCATGATGGTGCGAAACGTCAGTCGGCGTGAGTTTGATGCGGCAGTCGTTGTCACGTCCGATGGTGTAGCTCTCGCCGCCCGCTGCTGGTCCGCCACCTGCCGCGCCGCCCGCGTTGCCGACGCGGATTTTTGTCTTTCCGCAGCGGCCCACGATGTCCCTGAGACTGGTAATTTCCGAGCCGAGCCTAATCACGTCGTTGACCGACACACGCTGCTGCGAAACCCGCGCGTTATTGACGAAAGTGCCATTGGTGGAATTTAGGTCACGAATTGTGCCCTGCTGTTCGTTGTCATCCAAGATGAGTTCTGCGTGATGTCCAGATACATTGGAGTTTTGAATCACGCAATCATTGTCGAGCGAACGTCCGATCTTTATGATTTTCATAAACCATCAGTTTTGCAAACCTTCTGCGGAGGGGATTAAAAAAACAACGGTAGAAGCCTATGCGTTTGCCACATACAAATACAATAGGGAAGCATTTCATGTCGGCTGCTCCATGTTGCGTTTCTGTTTCTGACGAGCCCGGCCGTCTGTATGCGCCGGCCATCTCCCAAATGTTCTGTTGTTAAAAACTATTTGCAGAGTACACAAATGGCCATATCTATTGCCACGTGTACTCTGCAAAATTAAATATCTTATCAGGAAAAAGCAAGTATTTTCCCATATTTTTTTGCTAAAAATTCGTGAAGCCCTTCAGCGCCGCCATAATAAGTAATGCACCATCACTATTAGGGAAGGCATTCTAAGTGTAATACACCATCACTAAAAGTGTTCCCGTCGCAGCGGATAATTTCCGCGCAGGCGCTCAAAGGAAGCGGAGTCGGCTTTCAGGGCATCACTGTCGCGTCGCGGGTCGTAGAGCGCCAGAGAAGGGTTGGCGGCAGCGTCGTCGGGCGCTTCGGGATAATAGCGGAACGTGGGTGGTACGGCAGGAGCCTCCACGTCAAACAGACAATCAACACCGAAGAAGCGAGCCACGGCTTCGAGCGACATGCGGGTGCCATTGGCCTTTCCGTCGGCAGAATAGCCAGCGATGTGGGGCGTGGCGAGGAAAGCCCGGTCGAGGAGTTCGCGCGAGATGTTGGGCTCGTTCTCCCACGTGTCGACAACGGCTTCGCGGACGATGCCGCCACGAAGGGCGCCGAGCAAGGCACTGGTGTCGACCACCTCACCGCGACTGGAATTTATCACGACGGGGCGGCGCTGCAAGCGGCTGAAGAAATCGGCCGAAGCGAGGTGGTAGGTGGCGTGAAGCCCCTGGCGCGTGAGTGGCGTATGGAAGGTGATGATGTCGGCCTGCTGGCAAACGTCGTCGAGCGTAGCGCAACAGGCGGCATCGGCAATGCCGCCAGCAGCGGCGCTCCCCTCTTCCACCCCGCCACAGCCCTGAAGGCGCAAGGGGTCGCAAAGCAAGAGGTTGAGGCCGAGACGCTTGGCCATGAGCGCCACTTGCGTGCCGACGTGGCCCACGCCGACAACGGCCAGCGTGGTGGCGGCATCAAGACGAATGCGTCCGGCACGGGCAAGGAGCAAGAGGGCACTCTCAACATACTGCGCCACACTGCCCGCGTTGCAGCCCGGACAATTGGTCCATCCGATGCCATTTTCCGCGAGCCAGGCGGTGTCGATGTGGTCGAAACCGATGGTGGCCGTGGCAATAAATTTCACGCGGCTGCCTTTGAGCAAGGCTTCATCGCAGCGGGTGCGGGTTCGCACAATGAGGGCATCGGCATCGCGCACGTCATCGGCGGTGATGGCAGCGCCAGGAAGATAAACGGCGGTGCCGAGGCGCTCTGCCTGCCCGCGCATAAATGGTATTTTGTCGTCAATGATGATTTTCATACTCGCAAGAGGGGTAAGTAAAGTGTTATGCTTTCTCTGCAGGAACGTCCGAAACGCCAAGAACGTCCGAAACGCCAGAAATGCCAGAAGCATCCGAAGCGTCCGCAACCGTCGGAGCCTCAGCGACTTCTCCTGAGTTCATCGCTGTTCCAGTCTCTTTTTGGTTGCGTGGAAAATACTTAAGCACCTGTTCGCGCAGATAGGGGTTTCCGAGGTGCATATAAATATCGGTGGTGGCGATGCTCTCGTGGCCGAGCAACATCTGTATGGCCCTCAGGTTGGCACCACCTTCCAGAAGATGCGTGGCAAAGGTGTGTCGCAGCGTGTGCGGACTGATGGTTTTGTTGATGCCGGCCCGCTCGGCATAGAGACGCAGATTATGGAAAACGGTGATACGCGAGAGGCGTTGTCGGCGCGAAGCACTGATAAACACGTAGTCTTCCTCGCCCATCTTCGGTTCGATTTTGTCGCGCTCCACAAACCAGCGCTGCAATTCCTCAATGGCGCGGGGCGACACTGGCACAAGGCGTTGCTTGTTGCCCTTGCCGAGCACGCGCAGATAGCCCTCGTTGAGATAGAGGTCGGAAAGGCGCAACTGGCAAAGTTCCGTCACACGCAATCCACAACTGTAAAGAATTTCAATCATGGTGCGGTCGCGCTGCCCATCGCGGTGTCCGAGGTCAACGGCGTCAAGGATGGCATCGACTTCCTCCAGCGACAACACCTCTGGCAGATGTTTGCCGAAGGCTGGCGACTGCAGGTTTTCAACGGGATTCTTCTCGATATATCCGTCGAGCTGCAGGAAATGGAAGAAGGAGCGCACGCCCGAAAGCACACGCGCCAATGAGCGCTCGCTGATGCCGAGATCAGAGAGCGTCCAGGTGAAGCGGTGGAAGTCGTTGAGCGTGAGCCCCCCCACCTCAAGATGGTTTTCTTCAACATATTCAAGGAAACGCTTCACGTCGCGGCAATAAGCCTCACGCGTGTTGGGCGAGAGGCCGCGCTCAAGGAGCAGATAACTGCGGTATTTGCCCAATACAACGGGCTCTTTGCGACGTTTGAACAGGTTGGGGTCGACGCCCTGCGGAATGGAATTGGCGTCCACAATGCTCGAATGCATTTCTCCTGCCTTGTTGGTATGCTTCGTATCCATATTTTTTCGTACCTTTGCTTGCAGTAATGGTGAAAGAATAAGTTGGGCAATTTTGACCTATATTTCTGTTGGTTTTGGAATTTGGAAGAGGGAGCATAGCGGGCTATGTGACCGATGACAAATACCAAAAACGGCAAAAAGACAGGACATAAGATATAACTCCTTATTCCTCCATTACCAGAAGCAAAGGTACGTTTTTTCTGCCGAAAACCAAACATGATAGCGGCGTTAAGCATCATTCTGGCCACCTGCAAATGTCCACGACAGCCCCCACCGGGCCACCCAGTCTGCCCTCCGCCGCTCCAAAAGAGATTACTTATGAAAATTCTGATTCTCAACGGCCCCAACCTCAACCTGCTCGGACAACGCGAGCCTGGCATCTACGGCAACGGCACGATGGACAGTTGCCTCAACCAGCTCCGCCAACGCTATCCGCAAGTGGAATTTCTCTATTTCCAAAGCAACGTGGAAGGCTTTCTCATCGACCGTCTGCAACAGGCCATAACAGAAGACGTTGACGGCGTGGTGCTCAACGCAGGAGCCTATACCCACACGTCGATAGCTCTTCACGATGCCATCCGCAGCGTGAAGTTCCCCGTCATCGAAGTACACATCTCCAACGTACACCAGCGCGAAGAGTTTCGCCACCACTCCTGCATCGCCGCCGCCTGCAAAGGCGTAATCTGCGGCTTCGGCCTCAACTCCTACCGACTGGCCGTAGAAGCCATCGTTAATCCATAAGTAATGGTGAAACGAGGCGGAAAGCGCCGCGCGTAAAGCACGTGCCTTCCACACGCATCCCTCGGCACATCCTTGACTCAACAATATAAATAGTATATACACCATACCACCATGTACAAGAAAACAAAAATTGTAGCAACCATCTCTGATGCCCGTTGCGATATAGGTTTGCTGCGCTCCCTCTATGAAGCCGGCATGAATGTTGTACGCCTCAACACCGCCCACCAAGGCCCTGAAGGCATGCGCAAAGTGATTAACAACGTGCGCGAAGTGTCAAGCCACATCGCCGTTCTCGTCGACACCAAAGGCCCTGAAGTGCGCACCACCCGCTGCGAAGCCCCCATCGATTTCCACAAAGGCGAGATGGTGGAAATCGTTGGCAACCCCGAAATCATCACCACCCACGAGCGCATCGCTGTTTCCTACAAGAACTTCGTTGACGACCTCAACGTAGGCTCACACATCCTCATTGACGACGGCGACCTCGGACTCTTCGTGGAAGAGAAAACCGCCACCACGCTCGTCTGCAGCGTGGAAAACGATGCCACGCTCGGTTCGCGCAAGAGTGTCAACGTGCCAGGAACGCGCATCAACCTGCCAGCCCTGACGGAGCGCGACAAAGAAAACATCCGCTTTGCCATTGAAGCCGACGTGGCCTTCATCGCCCATTCCTTCGTGCGCTCAGCCGCCGACGTGGCAGAAGTGCGCCAACTGCTTAAAGAAGCAAACAGCGACATCCGCATCATTGCCAAAATCGAGAACCAGGAGGGCGTTGACAACATTGACGAGATTATCGAAGCAGCCGATGGCATCATGGTGGCCCGCGGCGACCTCGGCATCGAAGTGGCGCAGGAGCGCATCCCGGGCATCCAACATCGCCTCGTGGCCAAAGCCATCCGCGCCCACAAGCCCGTCATTGTTGCCACCCAGATGCTGCAAAGCATGATTCACAATCCGCGCCCAACGCGTACGGAGGTGACAGACATCGCCAACGCGGTTTATTCTCGCGCCGATGCCCTGATGCTCTCTGGCGAAACGGCCTACGGCGACTACCCCATCGAAGCTGTACGCGTGATGGCCACCGTGGCCGAACAGGCTGAGAAAGACAACTTCGACGAGATTCCAGAGGTGGACATTCCGTTGGCAGAACATCCCGACGTGACGGAGTTCTTCTCGAAAGAGGCCGTGATGGCAACGCAGCGCATGCGTCTGAGAGCCATTGTCATGGACAGCTACACGGGACGCACAGCACGCTACGTTTCTTCGTTCCGCGGAAAATGCACCATCCTGGCCATCTGCTACAAGGCGAAAACGGTGCGACACCTGGCACTCTCCTACGGTGTTTACGCCATCTACATGCCGATGAAGAGCTACGGACACGAGTTCCTGCTCGCCGCCCTGCGCAAACTTCTCAGCGATGGCATGCTTCACATGGACGACCGCATCTGCTATCTCGGTTCGCAACGCAAGGAGCAGACCACGTCTTTCATGGAAATGAACATCGTGAAGAACCTCTTCGAAACGGAAGGGGAGGAAACCTATCCTAATTAAGTAACACACTGACATGAATTTCTACCATTCTGAAACGGCAACCGATGCTGAAATGGCAGCCGCTGAGGCGATGACGATGGACGATTATCTTCTCAACCACATCTCGCCAGAAGACGACTACCTCCACCGGCTCTATCGCGCCACCAACACCCATCTGTTGCGGCCGCGCATGGCGTCGGGACATTTGCAGGGCCAGCTCCTGCGCATGCTGACGGGCATGATACGCCCTAAAGTGGTGGTGGAAATCGGCACCTACTCGGGTTATTCAGCGCTGAGCATGGCAGCAGGCATGACGGCCGATGCCGTGCTCCACACGTTTGAAATCAACGACGAGCAGGAGGTGTTTACACGACCCTGGCTGGAGGGCTCGCCCTATCCGCCACGCATCGTTCTGCACATCGGGGAGGTGGAGAAACTTCTGCCGCCCATGAATCTGAGCATCGACCTGGCTTTCATCGATGCCAACAAACGGCAGTATGTCGACTATTATAACCTCCTCATGCCGTTTATCGCGCCAGGGGGATACATCCTGGCCGACAATACCTTGTGGGACGGCCATGTGATCGACCCAGCCTACGACCGCGACGCGCAAACGCGGGGCATCAGGGCTTTCAACGATTTGGTGAGAGACGACGAAAGGGTGGAAAAGGTCATCCTGCCACTGAGAGACGGACTTTCGCTGATTCGGAAAATCGGATAGGAACATAACCAATATTATTAAACTCTACTTATGGAAACAACCAGACAACAGAAAATATCACGCCTCATCCAGAAGGAACTGGGCGACATTTTCCAGAAACAAACACAGGCCATGCACGGCGTACTGGTTTCAGTGAGCGCCGTTCGCATTAGCCCCGACATGAGCGTCTGCCGCGCCTACCTGAGCGTGTTCCCCTCGGAACGCAGCCAGGAAATCGTTGACAACGTGAACAACAACGTGCGCGAACTGCGCTATGAACTCGGAACGCGCGTGCGCCATCAGCTCCGCATCATTCCCGAACTGAAGTTCTTCATCGACGATTCGCTCGACTATATCGAACACATCGACGAACTGCTCAAGAAATAACCCAGCCCAACAATGAACCTATCCCTCTTCTTCGCACGCCGATACCTCTTCTCGCGCAAAAGCCATAGCGCCATCAACATCATTTCGGGGGTGTCGGCACTCGGCATCGCCGTGAGCACAATGGCCCTGGTGTGCGTGCTTTCTGTGTTCAATGGGTTCCGCGAACTCATTGCGGGACTCTATTCGGCCTTCGACCCAGAAATCGAGCTCGTGCCTCTTCAGGGCAAATATGCCGATGCCAACGACCCCGCTCTCCTGCGGGCAAAGGGGGTGGACGGCGTGGCGAACGCTTCAGCGAGCTTTGAAGAAAACGCCTTGATTCTCTATCGGGGCAACCCGCTCGTGGTGACGCTCAAAGGGGTGGACGAAGACTTCGGAAAGGTGACGGGCATCGACAGCATCGTCTTCAACACCAACAACATACGCGAACACTTCCCCGCCCTCTCGGCGGCTGGCATCAACTATGCCGTGCCGGGATACGGACTGGCTGTGCGCATGGGCATCAACTTCGGACAGATTGAAATTTGCGCACCGCGAAGGGGCGCACAGATCAATATGGTGAACCCCTCGGAGAGCTTCAATGTCGACGACCTCTTCTCCTCGGGCACATTCTTCCAAGTAAACCAAAAACGCTATGACGACGCCTACTTGCTGACGTCGCTCAATTTCGCGCAAGAGCTATTCGAGCAAGACGGCAAACTCACGTCGCTGCTCCTGTCTGTGAAACCGGGATACGACCTTGAAAAGGTGAAAGCAGCGGTGCAGACGGCAGCAGGAACCAAATTCAAAGCGCGAAACCGCATGGAGCAACACGACGAAACCTTCAAGGTGATGAAGATTGAGAAACTGATGGCTTATCTCTTCCTCACGTTCATCGTCCTCGTGGCCTGCTTCAACCTGATTGGCTCTGTGGCCATGCTCATCATCGACAAGCGCCGCAACGCCGAAACGCTCAACGCGCTGGGAATGGACCACCGCGCCGTGGCGAGCGTCTTTCTCTACGAGAGCCGCCTCATCACTCTCATCGGCGCCATCATTGGCATCGCCTTGGGACTGCTTTTATGCGGCCTGCAGGCGCATTTCGGCTGGCTGCGCCTCGGCAACGGCGAGGGCAACTTCATCGTAGACGCCTACCCTGTCAGCGTCCACTGGCAAGACGTTCTCTTCGTCTTCGTCACGGTCGTCATCGTGGGCTTCGCCACAGTCTGGCAACCAGTACACTATCTCTGCAAGAAAATGCTGTAAGACACGCCAACGGCAAAATTGCGGAAGTTATTTTTTCAACATTACTTAAACCCCCAACCCTTAAAAAAATCACATAAAATTCAAAGCATTGCTTGTGCTCTTCGTGGGCTTCCTCACCAGCACTTCCTTCTGCCAGGCGCAATCCATCTGGCATCCGTCTTATCTCACAGGCGCTTCGGGCCTGAGCAACTCAAAACTCGAGCGCATTGAAATCAAGCGGAAAACAACGGCCTTGGTCTTCGCGCTCAGCGCCTTCGAGGGCGAGATAACGCTCCCCAAAGACGTTTGTCTGAAGGCAGCCGGAGATAGTCTGCCGCTGCTCTCTGCCGTGGCTTACAAGCACAAATACAATGAAAACTCGGCCCGCCAAGTGGCGAAGGGAGAGACCTTTGCTTTCCAGGAGGGCGATTCTCTGCGCCTCGTTTTCCCTTCCCTGCCGCGCCACGCCGCCACCTTCAACTTCCTTTGCGGCACAGGGTGGGGCTCTGGCAAGATGCTGGGCATCCGCACCGACAACCGCCCTTACCCTGCACTTCTGCCGCCTTCGTCGCCGCTCCGCTTCACTGGTGCCCTCCCCGATTGGCCCCGTCGCTATGCCCCAGCAATCATCCGCGCACGTGTTCACGGTCTGCCTGAGGGGGCAAGCGCCCTGTCGTACTTGATGGGCAACAGCGCCAACATCAAACAAACGACCTTCCCGGAGATAACGGACACCTGCGGCCAGTTCTGTTTGAGATACGAACTATTCTACCCCATCTATGTGCATTTCTCTGTGGCGGACCAACCCTTGATGTTTCCGCTTTGCCCTGGCGACACCATCACCATTGATTATGATTTAAACCGCGCAGCCAACACCCATTACAGCGGCGCCTATCATCCAGAAAAGCGAAAGGCCCTGCACATACGCGGCGGAATGACACCATTGCTCTACGTCGATTCGCTCAAAGACGCTCTGCAGGAGGAAACCGTTTCGTTTCATAAAGACTCCATCGCCAGAATCCACCATCTGAGCTACGCCGAGTTTCGCCAATCCGTGTGGGAATGCCATCAGAATCGTCTCTCTCGCTATGCCGCCCTACCCCTCTCTGAGGGTGAACGCGAATTCTTGCAGCTGGCCAGCGAGAAAGCGTATATCGACCGCTGCTGTTCCTTTCCTTTCATCAACACCTGCCAGCCAAATCCCCTCGACTCGGTGCAGATGGCAGCGCCCGAAAAGCAAGTGGACTTCTGCGACCCTCATGCGGCGCAAATGAAATTTCCGCATACGCTCCACACGGCCTATTTCTCTCTGAGCGACCGATACAAAAAATATCTGGAGGCCAACGGATTGCAGTCGTCAACATTTGGCCGATGGCTCGAAGAGCTCGACACTGCCGCCGCACTGGTGGCGCGGACGAAAGCCGCACAACCTGTCGGCGCAGAGGAGATCAACCGACTTCCAGCTGAATATCAGGCGCCCATCCGCGAACTGCAAGCCGAATTGGCACCGCAATTCACCTCCGACTCGCTTTGGACACCGCAGGGCGACCCCAGCACTTACCTCTCCCAAATCGTAGCCCGTCATCCTGGCAAAGTGGTGTTCGTTGATTTCTGGGCCACATGGTGCGGCCCCTGCAACCTCGGAATCAAGGAAATGGAAAAGGTGAAAGCCGACTTGGAGGCGCAAGGCGTGGTATTTGTCTACATCACCGACAACAGTTCCTCCACCAAAGGCTTCCTCGAAATGAAGCGCAAGCACAAGGGCGAACACTACATCTTCACCAAAGACGACTGGAAAAAGATGCAAATTCCTGGCTATGAAGGCGCCATCCCGCATTATCTCATCTACGGCAAAAACGGCCAACTGAAACAAACCATCGTTGGCTGGCCCGGTCTGGAAAACATGAAAGAAAATATTCTCAACGCCAACAAATAGGCTGATACCGCAACATAGCACAAGGCTGGATTTCTCTCATCGGAAATCCAGCCTTGTGCTTTTTTATAGATTTGTTGATCATCAACAAAATTCCAACCTCCGTAAATCCAGTCCTAACGACCGGTAGCGCACGCAGGAGCAGACACAGCTGCACACCGTCCCAGCGACGATTGTGTCTGCACCCAGATGCGTTCGTCTCTGCTCCCAGCGACGGTTGTGTCTGCTCCCACGTGCGCTGACAGTCGGTATTGGTCTGAGGCGAAGCACTGTAGCTCACTTTGCTCGCAAAGTGAGGGGGACAAATATTGGGTGGCCAAGCACGGGATGAAAATCCAACAAAGTAATTCCCCAGAACGCTGGACATGTTCGCTACGTGTTCGTGCCCCTCACTTTGCAAGCAAAGTGAGCTACAGTGCTGGCGCCGCAACAGACGATTGTGCGAGCACAAATCTCCACTGCAAGGGAGCTGGTGTTCAAAATCAAGAAAAGTCTCTGTGCGGTTTTGAGCCAAATGACATGGCAGTTGCGCCGCTGCCCCTGAAAGGTAGGGTGTTCAAAATCGCTTCAAAATCCTACGCATTTTTTGCCTATAGTATTTATGCGTTTGACTACCAAGTTAGGAGAAAGGTTTTCAACCGTCCATTCCTTAATATGGCGGTGTCTTCCATCCTCCAGCCTTTCTTTGAATTCGAAGTTAATTCGTCTGTCCTTGTCGGATAAATGGAGACGAAGAGGCATCATGAGAATGATGGGGGGTTACCCCTGCAAGTTTATCATCAGACATCCTGCTTTTTACCACTCCAAACAATGACTCTACCGGATCGGAACTTGCATTGTGCGGCTCTCCTTCATTAACGAAGGCCAGTTCGCGGTCTACATAATCCAATATGAATGAACCGACTTTGCGTTGTCGTTCATTTCCAGACATTAAACCTGTTCTCACGAGTTGCTTGCACCGAGAGATAACATCATGAGACCACCCGTTATTCTTAACGTCTTTCTCGATCTTAGTTATACAGTCCATCGTTTCAGATAGTTCGTCGACAAGAGAGGCGTTTTGTGGAATAAAGGCATATATGCTCTTTATGTCATTCTGGAGAGTATGATACACGTATTGCAAACGGTTAATCCAACCAATCCATATTGACATATTCATAAAACGTGCGACACTACGTTGTGAAGGCGGCTGCACATAAGCTACATCCTGCATGTTGTATTTCAATCTGGCCATCTGTACTTTAGAAGAAAGCTCTTGAAAATCAGCTTCATTCTTGTATGCCCTTTCAAGAAACACCCCAAGAGTATGGCTTATGTCCATATGATGGGAGTAGCCGGCTTCTCTTACTGCCTTGCGTATGGAAGAAGCATTGTCGCTGATTACATATTCTGGTTCGTGCCCGATTTTGTCTACTACCTTTTCCAACACATTTTTGATGGCCGCTGCGTTCCAGCCTTTTGCAATGGAAATATCCACAATGGTTACGTCTTTTTCCGTAATTGCAGAACCGGCATTGTTGGCAGGGATGGCGAGTGTGAGCAGAAGCTTCTCACTGCCAATCATCATGCTTTCATCCACAATCAAAGCATATCGCTTGTCTTTGAGCAGGTTGCACGATTCCTTGTATACGCTAAGCCCCAGTTCCTGCGTCCAATAGCCAATTGTTGTATAGGCTGGGACTTTACCGAAAATGTTGCCCATAAACTCGTTCAAGATGTTGAATATCTCAACTATCTGGCGTGAGCCAACAGACAAACGCGCATAGAAAGCCACACTCAGTGCGACCATCAAACTGGAGTAATGATGTCGTCTAATAGATTCATTATTTGCTCGAAGGTTTTCTGGTCCAAGCCAACATTCGGTTTCTCTTTTTTTTTAAGCGCCGAACGGTATTTAGCGTTCCTTGACTGGGCGGTAGACAACCTTCCCATGAGATTGCGCTTGTCTCTTTGAAGAGACACCTTCTCTTTCTTGAGTTTATCCACCTGCATTTTGAGCTTTTCTATTTCCTTATCTTGAGCTGATTTTTTCATAAATATCACATGTATTGTTTATGTAAATTTACTAAAAATCAGCGAGTTGTGCAAATTTTTCAAGAACAATTTTCCGACTTTAAGCATTAAATGCCAGTAACTTGACAAGCCCCCAATCTCGCAATTTTAACATCGGATTTTTCTAGATTTTGAACACCCTACCTGAAAGGGGCTCATATTCCAGGATAGGGGCTTGCCCCTATCTCTCGCCGCAGCTCATCAATTCTCGCTTCTGCCCCTGTAAGGGGCGCATATCGTTGGCGGGGCTTGCCCCGCAATAAGATTCGAGATATGAGCCCCTTACAGGGGCGAGGTTCATAAATCGGCCCCAAGAGGTAGGGGCAAGCCCCTACCCTAAATATGAGCCCCTTTCAGGGGCGCTGGCGCCTCTTTACCAACCTTGATTTTTATGGAATTTTGAACACCCTACCTTTCAGGGCGCTCCTTTTCGCGCTTTGTTCGTTTATCATGTGCGCATGCTTGCCACTTGTTGTTTGGCAAAAAAACGCGCAGAGATTTTTCTGTATTTTGAACACCCCCACCTATAACGCCAAGAGCCGCAAGCGATGTCTCGCATTGCGGCTCTTGGCGTTATAGGATAATTTATATAGTGTCGTCGTTATTTCGTGAGCTTCCAGGTGGCTCCGTCCTTCGTGTCCTTCACCTCGAAGCCAAATTCGGCCAGGCGGTCACGGACTTGGTCGCTCGTGGCCCAGTCCTTGGCGGCCTTGGCCTTGGCACGCAGTTCGAGCAGGAGGTCGATGGCCTGGCCGAAGCTCTTTTCGCGCTCGGCGTTGCCGCTTTCCTCTGCTTGAAGGCCGAGGATGTCGAAGGTGAACGTGTGGAACACCTTTTTCAAGGCTTCAAGACCTTCTGGCGTAATGGTCTGCTTCTTGTCGGCCAACTGGTTGACGGTGCGGCAGGCATCGAAGAGGTGGCTGATGACGATGGGCGAATTGAAGTCATCGTCGAGGGCCTCGTAGCATTTTGTCTCCACTTCCTGGGCGTAAGCCTCCGTGAGCGTGCCGTTTGCAGCAGCCTCGATGCGTTCGAGCTGCGTGATGGCATCCATGAGGCGGTCGAGACCCTTCTTGGAGGCCTGGAGCGCCTCGTTTGAGAAGTCAACCGTTGAGCGGTAGTGGGCCTGGAGAATGAAGAAACGGATGGTCATCGGCGTATAGGGCTGAACCAACTGCTCGTGTTCGCCGTTGAAGAACTGGTCGAGGGTGATGAAGTTGTTGTAACTCTTGCCCATTTTCTTGCCGTTGATGGTGATCATGTTGTTGTGCATCCAATATTTCACCATCTGGTCGCCCTGCGAAGCCACAGCCTGCGCGATTTCGCATTCATGGTGCGGGAACACGAGGTCCATGCCGCCACCGTGGATGTCGAAGTGGGCGCCGAGATATTTACGGCCCATCGCGGTGCATTCGCAGTGCCAACCGGGGAAACCATCGCTCCAGGGCGACGGCCAGCGCATGATGTGTTCCGGCTGGGCTTTCTTCCAGAGCGCGAAGTCGACCTGGTGGCGCTTTTCGCCCACGCCGTCGAGCTCGCGGCTGGCGTCGCGCACATCGTCGAGGTTGCGGCCGGAGAGCACGCCGTAGTGGTATTTCTCGTTATATTTTTCCACGTCGAAATAAACCGAACCGTTTGACACATAGGCAAAACCGTTGTCGAGAATCTGCTGAACGAGTTCCTCTTGCTCAATGATGTGTCCCGTTGCGTGTGGCTCGATGCTGGGCGGCAACACGTTGAGCTTCGCCATAGCGGCGTTGAAGCGGTTGGTGTAGTATTGAGCTATCTCCATCGGCTCAAGTTGTTCGAGACGTGCTTTCTTGGCAATCTTGTCTTCACCTTCGTCGGCATCGTGTTCGAGGTGGCCCACATCGGTGATGTTGCGCACGTAGCGCACCTTATACCCGAGGTGTTTCAGATAGCGGAATACGAGATCGAAGGTGATGGCGGGACGGGCGTGTCCCAAATGGGCGTCACCATAAACCGTTGGGCCGCAAACATACATTCCGACGTGGCCGGGATTGATGGGCTTGAAGAGTTCCTTGGTGCGCGTGAGCGTATTATAAATAAGAAGTTGATGTTCCATATCTGTGTTGGCGTTTTGTTGTGTCATTGGAAATGGCAGGCGCTTCTTCTGGACCTACCTGTGTGCGTTTTATCAGAGTCCCAGCTTTGCCGAGATGTCGAGCATGCGCTGGATGGGCTTGATGGCGGCTTCGGCCACGTCTTCCGACACGTGTACCGTTGGCCATTCGTAGCGCAGGCTGTTGTAGACCTTCTGGAGGGTGATCAAGCGCATGAAGTTACACTCGTTGCAATTGCAAGTGCTGTCGTCGGGCGGAACGGGGATGAAGCGTTTCTCCGGAGCCTGTTTCTGCATCTCGTGGAGGATGCCGCTTTCTGTGACCACGAGGAAGGTGTCGTTGTCGCTGGCAACGGCATATTTCAGCAGGGCAGCGGTGGAGCCCACCACGTCGGCCAGTTTCACGACGGGGCCTTTGCATTCAGGATGCACAAGCACTTTGGCACCAGGGTGTTCTTTCTTCAGTTCCACGAGCTTTTCAACGGAAAAGCGTTCGTGGACATGGCAGGCACCGTTCCAAAGCAGCATGCTGCGCCCCGTGACACTGTTGATGTAAGCGCCTAAATTGCGGTCGGGACCGAAGATGAGAGGCTGGTCTTCTGGGAAACTCTCGACGATTTGCCGCGCATTGGTCGACGTCACCACAACGTCGGTCACGGCCTTGGTGGCAGCCGAGGTGTTGACATAGGAAATGACCTTATGACCGGGATGTTCCTTCACGAAACGGGCGAAATCATCGGCCGGACAGCTTTCGGCCAGCGAGCAGGTGGCGTTGAGGTCTGGGATGAGCACTTTCTTGTCCGGACAAAGAATCTTGTCGGTTTCGGCCATGAAATGAACGCCACACATCACGATGATGTCGGCATCGGTCGTCGCCGCCTTCTGCGCCAGGGCGAGACTGTCGCCGACGAAGTCGGCAATGTCTTGCAGGTCGCCTTCGGTGTAATAGTGCGAGAGGATGACGGCGTTTTTCTCCTCACACAACCGGCGTATCTCCTTCTTCAAGTCGATGCCTTCTGGCACTGGCTCATCGATGTAGCCTTTGGCTTTCCAGGATTCTTTGATTTTTGTCATAGTCTTGTTTTGTATTTGCAGAACTGTCTGATGGCAGCCCCACAAGAGTTTCTGACGATTGGTTTGTTATTGCAAAGTTACGCACGCTCAGGGAAGTACCCAAGAAAAAGCGCAGGTTTTTAAGTAATGGTGAAAGAATAAGTTGACCAATTTTGACCTGTATGTTAGGGTATTCTATATCCAGAAAAATCTCTGCGCTGTTTTTGGAGGAAATAGCATGGCGGGTACGACATAGCTGCAAGGGGCACCACGCGGACATTTGGCGGAGGCCTGGGGCGAAGCACTGTAGCTCACTTTGCTCGCAAAGTGAGGGGGGCGAATATTGTGGCGGACAAGCACTGAAAATCCAACAAAGTCATGCCCCAGAGCGCCGCTCATGTTCGCTACGTGTTCGTGGCCCTCACTTTGCGAGCAAAGTGAGCTACAATGCTGGCGCCGCAACAGACGATTATGCGGGCCAGTACAAATCTCCGCAGCAAGGGCGCTACCGCTAACCTTTGATATTTCAATTTTGAACGCCCTACCTGAAAGGGGCTCATATTTAGGATAGGGGCTAAAAAAGACATATCCCTTTTAACGGAGATATGTCTTGTATCTATTGAATGCTTTTTAATGTCTTTGGCGGCGCACACTATATCCTGCACTGCGAGAGCGTGAGGAAGAAGAGGCTTTGACCTTCGGGGTCTTCGTCTTCTTCGGCCTTGAGGCAGATTTGGCGCTGGAGGTCTTGCTCACCGTGGTGCGTCGTCCCGTTGTCGAGCGTCTGGAAACAGTGCGTTTCGAAGCTTTCTCGGCAGCAGCGATGCTGTCGGCCATTGCCTTGGCAGCAGCGGCCTTGGCTTCTGCCACGGAATCGTGTCCAAACACACGGTCTTGGAAGTCCTTCATCTCCTTGTCGATGCGTCGCTGTTCCTTGGCCAGTTCCTTATCGGAGTGGCAATAGTTGGCGAGCAGGCGGTCTTGGAGGTTGACGGTCTTATAGATTTTCCCTTCATAGGAAGCCGTCATGAAATAGTCGTCGGCCGACATGGCTGCCGCGTTGTTAACATTGCTGCTCATGAGCATGAGTTTGCTCAGGCGGGGCGCGATGTCGCTATATTTCACCCAAAACATCGGGTATTGCGAGTCGGTGCCTCCAAAGTCGTCGTCGCCCCTCTTGAGCACTGGGCAGAGGGCGGTGACGGCGGTTCGGAAGGTGGCCGTGTGCTGGTCGTAATATTTCGACACCTTGACATAGAAGAGTTTCACTTCCTCCGACGGAATGTCGGCATCGTTGACGCGCACCATGTCGCCTTTCTTCTCATAGAAGATGTGGTAGCGGTCCATAATGTCGCGCACCTTCACCTGGTTTTTGGCCGAGAAGTCTTCGTTGCCGTCGAGCTTATAGTCATACGCCTTGAGTTCTCCTCTCAGCAGCATCTTGAAGATGAAGGTGAAGAGGTTTTGCCGGCCGTCGGCCTGCGGGGTCGTGGGATAATAGAGCACGGCATTGGCATCCTTGGTGAGGTCGAGCGAGAGATAGACGTCGCGGCGCCACGAAGCGTCGTCGGGCATTGTCGGCGCCGTTGGGAAATCGCGGTAGGCCGAACCTTGGGGCGTTGCTGCGGCGCGTTCCCGTTGCTGTGCCTCAGCGGCGCGGCGGCGTGCTGGCGGCTGTGCCACTGCCGTGGCGGTTGTGAGGCAGAGTAAGAGCAATATGAGGTGTTTCATTGTCTGAAGGGTTTTGTAAGGGGAAAGGGATGGCCCCAAGGGGGCGGGACAACGGACAGACGGACGCTTGGCCGACACTGCCTTTTGAACCTGCGGGCGGGCTCCCATTTCCGATACTTTCCTGGAAAATAAATTAGTTCACGATGATTTCCATGGGCTGCGGCAAGGTGCGCTCGATGCCATCGGGACCGACGGCGCGTATCTTCGAGATATAGAAGCGCTGGCCGCGGCGCAGAGAGCGGATGAGTTCGCGCTGCGCTTCGGTGAAGGATGCTCCGGCAGATATTTCGGGGCGAGCGTTGCCCATACGGTCGAAGAAGACGGCTTCAAAACCGCGAACGGAGAACGGGATGTCGAGCAGTCCGTCGTCGATGGCCGCATGCAGTTCGCGCAAGGCCACGGCCGAAGCTTTCGCCATACGTCCGCCGCGATAGCGGTCGGTGCCGAGCATGATGTAGGGGGCTGGGTCTGGAAGTTTGCGCACTTTAAACGTAAAGGCGCCCATAGTTTGCATACGGCCGTTGACTTCGCCAGTGACGGTGAAGGTCACGTTCTCTCCCACTTTGTTGGGGCGTGCCACGTATTTCCCTTTGCCATGCGCGGTGAGCGTACCGCCCGCCATGCTCAGATGGATTTTGTCTGACGCGATGCCAGAGGCCGAAACGCTGATGGGGTTGTTGTAGCCCGCATAGAGCACGTTCATGAGGTCAGCAGCCACCGTGGCGCCTGTTGGCGGCGCGATGACATTGTATTTCTGGGTGAAGTTGCGGCGCATGATGTCGCCCGCAGCGTTAGGCATGAGGATGTAGCCCGAGAAGGTGTACTCGCCGGGGCCGCCAACGGTGAAGTTGTAATTGCCATCGGACGAGACGCGGCGTCCGTTGATGTAGATTTCGGGGCGCTTCGTGGTGTCAACCGCCGCCATGACGATGCGCGACTTGAAGGTCTCTCCTGGGAAAAGGGTGGTGGCTTCTGGCAGCACGTAGGCGTTGATTTCGTTGACACGGATGTCTTTGAGATCGATATTGGCGATGAGGTTGTGCAACACCTCACCTTCGGCGGCACGCACGTCGTGCTGCAATTTGTTGAGCATGGTGATGGCCGCGATGGACGGCATGGACTCAAACATATATTCTGGCCAGTTTTTGCCGATGTTATCGGGCTTTCGCGGCACGTCGGTGTTGAGGTTTGAGGCGATGATGGCCGCCTGCCGCTTGTCGGCAACGAACGTCAGGATGCGCTGGCGGAAACTGTTGATGCTGTTCAGCAGATGCAAGCCGCGTTGGCTCACGGGAGCCAGCATCACGCGCCCTGCAGCGTCGAGATCTTCCTTGTTTTCCAAAGCGTAGGGCGTTCCCTCTTTGCCATCGGCCTCGCGTGCGATGTCCCAACGCAACTGTTCCGCCAGGTTATAGAGCGAGTCGGCCATGTGTTTCACGCTCATGGCCTTATCATACCAGGGCTTCACCTTGGTGGGGTTGGCTGCCAGTTGCTGGGCAAAATTCTTATAAATGGCTTCGTTTTCCTTCGCGGCGTTGGCCGTGGTGCGGTTCAAACTGTCGCCCACGATGTCGAAGCCTTTCAGCACTTCGTTCGACACGTTGAGCGCCAGCATGGCCAGAAGGACGATGTACATCAAGTTGATCATCTTCTGGCGTGGCGAAACCGGACGTTTTTTTACTGTCATTGCTATTCGTTGTTCTTCGGTGGGAAGTTTTTTGGGGAGGATGTCGGGAAACATCCTTGGCAGGGATTAAACCATTGGCTGACCGGGCTGCTGAGCAGAAGGCTGGAAGGGCTGCTGGGCGTATGGCTGGGCTGGCTGCTGGGCAGAAGGCTGGGCTGGCGCCGTTCCACGCATATTCACGGTGAGGGCCTGAATCATGCGGGCGTAAACGCCGTTGAGTTCCTCAATCTGACGTGCCAACATCTGGGTTTGCGAATTGATCTGGTCGATGGTGCCGACCTGGAGACTGATGCTCTTCAGATGCAACTCATAAACGCGGTTGATACCAGTGAGGGTGCGGTTGAGGTTTTCCATTTCCACACTGTCTTTTGCCAGACGCGCACTCTGCTCGTCGACCTTCGTAAACGTGTCGGCCAGAGCCTGGAGCTTACCGATGTAGGTCTGGGTGGCCTCTTCCATTTCTGGAGAGAGCACAGCCTGGGCGCGGCGCAACAATTCGTCGTTGGCGGCGCGGATGATGGCGGCGAGGCGTTTGGCTTCATTTTCAAACGGTTCGCTGCCCTCCGGCGTTCCAGCGGCGATGGCGGCGCGGGCGGCCTCAACAGGGTCGACAGCGGCAACATTGGCAGCGGCTGCGGCATTAGCAGCACCGGCAGACGCTGAAGCGCCATTGCCACCGATGATGATGGTTGGCGAAGCTGGCGGCACGCATCCCGCCACCTGTGGTTGCACAGCAGGCGTTGCTTTGTCGAGGTCTTCTGTTTCGTTTTCTTCTTCCTCGTCTTCCTCGTCATCGGTCAGGCCGAGACGGGCGGCGATTTCTTCGTCGGTCTCATAGTCGTGTGGCAGTTCCTTGCCCACTTCGGTCTTGTCGAAGGGACGGTCGAAGGCTGAGAGCGTAAACACCACGACCTCCGTGCCCATACCGATGAAGAGCATGATGTTGCCTCCCGGCAGGTGGGTGAGCTTGAAGAGTGCGCCGAGGATGACGATGGCGGCACCCCAGCTATAGGTATAGTTCAAGAATGTCTGACCCGGCACACTGTCCATCCAGTGTTGCAGGCGAACGACGAAATTGATTTTGATGGCCATATCTTAAGTAGGTATTCTTATGATTGCTTGATTGTTGTTGCAGACGAGAGCGCGCGGGCGTTTGCACGGGCGTTACTCCGGGATTCCCTATCTTCTGCGCTTCGTGTCGGAATTACTGCTCGTTGTGACAGCCTTTGAGCGCACGCAGCGGAAACCGATGTAAGAGCGGGGCTGGTTTTGGTATTCCCATGCACGCCAGGCCGAACGGATCATGGAGAGAGGGTCTTTCCAAGAACCGCCGCGAACGCTCTTGCGCTTCAGCACATAGGGGTCTTCCTTGGCGGCGTTGTATTTCAACTGCGGGTTGAGGTCGGCCATAGCGTCGACACCCGATTCGGTGAACACCGTGCTCGTCCATTCTGCCACGTTGCCTGCCATGTCGTAGAGACCATTGGAGTTGGCACCGTAGATGCCCACCTTCGAGGTGATGAGGTTGCCGTCTTCCGTATAGTTGCCACGGTCGGGCTTGAAGTTAGCAAAATAGCATCCGTTGCCGTTCTTCGATTCCTGTCCTTGCCACGGGAAGGGGTTGCCCTCCTTGCCTCTGGCGGCATATTCCCATTCAATTTCTGTCGGGAGGCGGTAGCGCTGAATATAGCGGGCCTGCGGGCCCATTCCTCTGAGCAGATATGTTGTACGCCAAGCGCAGAAAGCCTCTGCCTGTTCCCACGTCACGCCGACAACGGGATAGTCGTTGTAAGTCGGCGACGTGAAATAGAGTTTCATGTAGGCCTCGTTGTTGGCATTGGGGAAGTCGTTGACCCAGCACGTCGTGTCGGGATAGACCCTGACGATGTAGGTATTGAGGAAATCATAGAGCGAAGAGAGCGGGCGCTTGATGGTCTGACGTATGATTTCTCCGTTTTCGTCCACGTAAGCCGTGTCCTTGGAAATCATCACGGGGTCGTCGGAGGTCTCCAGGTCGGTGTTGAGATTGCGCTCGGCCGGATTAAGACGGTATTTTCTCAGTGCCGCCTTTTCGTAGTCGAACACTTCGTAGCGATAGATGAGCTGCTTCGTGTCGAGCATCACCGACCCATCGATGGGGTGCTTCACATAGACGCTCTTGATGGCCTGTTCTTCGTCTTCCGTCGGCTTACGCCAGGGGATGGGCTTCGACCAGTTGAGATGCGGCGTGACTGGTTCGCCATAGCGATCTTCTGTGATTTTGAAAGTCTCGTCGCCACTTTCGGCCAAGCGTTCGCGTATGATGCTGTCGCGCACCCATTCCACAAACTGCCTATACATGGAGTTTGTCACTTCCGTCTGGTCCATCCAGAAACCATCGACAGAGATGTCCTTTTGCGGCGCATATACGCCCCAGAGCGAGTCGTTGTCCTGGAGTCCGGCCTTGAGGTAGCCGCGTTTAACCTCCACCATGCCGTAAGGAGCTGGCTCGGTAAACGAGGCAGCGCGTACCCCCGTCACTTCGCCGCCGCTTTGCATGGCGTGTCCGCCGCCCATACAGGCAGAAAAAGCCAGCAGGGCCGCAAAGGTGAAGGCAACGCCCAGGGCATGTTTGAATATTGTGTTCATCGTTTTATGGTTGTTGTGCGTCATACGTTATATATATAATAAGGAGTACGGCCATTGGAGCCACACCTTCGTTTGTTCTTTTTCGTCCCACATTTTCCTCCGCAGGCTGTTATGCCATCGGCACTAACTAATGGTAAAAAATCACTAAAGCCAACGGACGCTGCGGTGCAGGTTGCGGCCGCGCTTGCCGAGGTTGAGGTCGAGGCTGTAAGCCAGCGTCACTTCGTGCTGTCCGCTTTGCAGCCCCATGCCAGAAGTGTTGGCCTCGTAGGAATAACTGATATCTATGCCGTGGAACGTTCCGCCGACAAATCCCGCCACACTGTGACTCGGACTGAAGTTGAGACCGCCGTAGAGACATTTCTTCTCGCGCTTGTAAATCACCTGCGCGGTGATGTCGGCGCGAAAATCCGTCCCGTCGTAACGGAGCATTGTGGAGGGGGCTATTGTTAATAACGGATTGTTGGTGCGAATATTGTATCCCGCCGTGAAATTATACATTGATTTCACGTTTATTTCGTTGGTCTCGCCGAGGAGAACGGTTGGGGCGGTGAGGTGTTGCGCAGAGATGCCTGCATACCAATGCTTGTGGGCGTACCAGAGACCTGCCGAGGCATCGAACTTGGAACCGCTCATTTGCGAACTGGGGAAGGCGGGGTCGTTGGCGTCGCCGAGCTCGGCTTTCGAGCCGTCCACTTTTTCGTTGAGCATGTCGGCCTCTACGCCCACAGCGAGCTGTCCGCCGAAGAGTTTGAAGCGATAGGCATACTGCACTGAAAAGCGCTGATGGGAGAAAAGTCCGAATTCGTCGTTCTGAAAAACAGCACCGATGCCGTGCAACGTGTTTCCCAAGCGGAAGGCCATGTCGGCACCGGCGTACATGGTGCCTCCAGCATCTTCAAAACCGGAAGCATGGGCCTGATAGGCACCATTGATACACAACTGCGGGTTGCGCCCAACGGCGGCGGGGTTGTATTGCGGCGCAAGCGACCAATAATGCAAAAAAGCTGGGTCTTGCTGGGCGCAGAGCTTTTGCGGCAGCAGGGTGGCGAGCATGAAGAGGAGCCATACGGAAACGGCCGCCAAGGTGCCCCGCTTTCTTCTGAGGGACACCTTGGCGGTGCTGAGTCTGTATTCGTTGGCTACGTGAGCGGCTTCGGTCTTCATGAATGCTTTCGATGGTTATGAATGCACAAAGATAGGAAATTCTTCTGAAAGCTAATGACCCTGAGAGGATAAAATGCCGGAGGGCATCAAAACACAGGTGATACGGCAGGCAGCCTGATACCTCCTGCCGTTCTACTGTCAGGCCCTGCTTTTCGCGCTCTTCGCGCCTCAGAGCGTTCCTTCGAAATTCTTCCAATGGTTGACAGTCACACCGAATGTCTGCTCTGAGCGGCGCACAACGCCGACGGGCATTTTCGGCACTGGCACGCCACATCCCAAGAGGCGCGTGGAGAGTTCTTCGCGGGCCTCATCCCAGAGACCGCGGTCGATGAACGACTGGATGGTCTGGGCACCGCCTTCCACCAAAAGCGACTGTATGCCCTGTTCGTGGAGCGCATCAAGCATCGTGTTGATGTCGGCATAGGCCACGAAGCCCGACGGCAGTTCGCTCTCCCCCACCGTTCCCAACACCACGCGCAAAGGGTCATTGCCGCTCCAATGGCGAACAGTGAGCGAGGGGCGGTCAAGGCGCAGCGTGTTGTGGCCGACAAGGATGGCCTGGTTGGTGGCACGCAGATGATGGACGGCCACCAAACTGTATGACGTTGAGAGTTGGGCGGCCTGTGTCGGCTTTTCTGTTTCGTCAAACGGGCCTTCGCGCCAGGCGTCAAGGAAGCCGTCGGCCGAAACAGCCCATTTCAAGGTGATATACGGACGGCCCTTCGTCTGCGCCGTAATGAAGCGGCGGTTGAGTTCAAGGCATTCTTCCTCCAACACGCCCACCGTCACCTCAACACCAGCCTTGCGCAAAATGTCGATGCCGCGACCCGACACGCGGGCAAAGGGGTCAACACATCCCACCACGACACGCGGGATGCCCGTTCTCACGATGAGTTCGGCGCAGGGCGGCGTGCGGCCGTAATGGGCACAGGGTTCCAGACTGACGTAAATGGTACTATCTTTGAGAAAGTCGCGATCGGCTGGGCGTACACTGCCAATGGCCCTTACCTCGGCGTGTGCTTCTCCACAACGGATGTGATAGCCCTCGCCGATGATGCGTCCCTTATAGACAATCACGGCGCCCACCATCGGGTTCGGGGCCGCTCCCATGCGTCCGCAGCGTGCCAGTTGCAGGCAGCGGCGCATCCATTTTTCGTTTTCTGCCCGTTCCAAGCGGTCGGCCTCCGTGGTTTTCTCCACTTCCTTTCCGTTTCCTTCCTGCAGAGGCGTTGATGGTTCAACGCTATTTTTGTACATTTGCATCATGATTCCAACAATTTATCTTGAATTAAAAGAGGCCCTTTCCTCCCGTTGCGATGAACGGGAAGCCCGCGCCATTGCTTTCCTCGTCTTGGAAGAAGGCTTCGGCGTGTCGCGCCTCGATGTCTATGCCGACAAAGTTAGACATTTTTCAGAAGAAGAGCAGCAGCGTTTGCAAAGAATCTTGCAGCGCCTCCGCCACGGCGAGCCCGTTCAGTATGTCCTGGGGCGGGCCCGATTTTGCGGCATGGATTTAAAGGTAAGCCCCGCCACGCTCATCCCCCGTCCGGAAACAGAAGAACTCGTTGCACTGGCGGCGGGCTTTGCCAGACGTACCGCAAATGGCGGACGCCCGTTACGGGTGGTTGACGGCGGCACGGGCAGCGGCTGCATCGCCATCGCTTTGGCGGCTGCACTGCCCACGGCGCACGTTGAAGGTTGGGACATTTCGGAGGCGGCCTTGGCCGTGGCGCGTGACAACGCGGCGGAGCAGGGCGTGGCAGTGACGTTCCGCCATGCCGACTTGCTCAACCCGCCAGCCGAACCGCTCGAGATGGACCTTCTCGTGAGCAATCCGCCTTATGTGACCGACAGCGAGCGGAAGGACATGGAGCGCCACGTGCTCGACTACGAACCCGAAACGGCCCTCTTTGTGCCCGACACTGATGCCCTCCGCTTCTATCGCGCCCTGGCTCGCTTGGCCGCCGAACGTTTGGTGCCCGGCGGATATGTTGCGGTGGAAATCAACCGCGCTTACGGTGCCGAAACCGCGCAGCTCTTCGCCAGTGTTGGATTGTCATCGACCACCGTCCACCAAGATGCCTTTGGCTGCGACCGCTTCGTCTCGGCCCAAAAGCCTCCCATTGCCTAAGATTGAAAGGGCAGGCTCTCCGCTCTCGCCCCTCCCTACCCTTTTCCCGCCGCGGCTTCGATCGTCAGCTTTTTCGGCGCTCTCCGTTGGGAGACAGAGGGAAAAGGGGAAGGAAATATTTGGGGGAATCCACGAACAGACGTTATTAAATCATAAATAAGTGATTTTTTTCAATTAGCGCCAAAAATAATGGGTTGCCTTCACCGATTTTTAACTTGAATGAACTATCTTTGCCCACAGATAACATGCACTGTTAAAACGAAAACCCGAAATTGGTATATCCAATAGCGGGTTTTACAACCCTTACTTCTTAACGAAGTGAAATTCCTGCAAGGGAACTTGAATTCAAGAATACACACACTTTATTTAAGATTATGAACAACATTCTGAAGACGTTTTGTATCGGTACAGTCTTTGCTTGCGGCATCAGTTCTTGCAGCTCAGACATCGAGACAATCGGCCGCGACGGCGGCGACGAAGTGGTGCTTCATGCCTCGGCAGACCTCCGCGCCACTGCTACGAAATGGGACGCAGGCGACTGCATCGGCGTATATATGAAGACCACGGGTACCACGCTCTCAGGAACATCTCTGACGGGTTCAACGGCCAACGTGTCATACACCACCACTTCTGGCAACGGAGTTTTCACGGCCACCAGCAACAAGCTCTTCTTCCCACATGACGGGGCGAAGGTTGACTTCGTGGCCTACTATCCTTATAATGCCAACATTTCGGCAGGCATTTATCCTGTAAATATCAAAGACCAGACGAAGGAGGCCAACATCGACCTCATGTATGCCGACAATGTCAAGAATGTAAATGCTTCCAGCAGTGCTAACGTGCTCAACTTCAAGCACCAGCTCGCACGTATAGAATTCACCATCAAATCAACCGACGGAAAGAGCCTTACGGGCTTGACCGCCACACTCAACAACATGCCGACAACGGCCGATTTCAAGCTCGCAACAGGCGAGTTTGACAATCTTTCGGCAACGGCCGACGTGAAAATGAACGTCACTGGCACTGGCGCTTCCGTTGTGGCAACGGCCTTCGTCATCCCCAACGCCTCTCTCTCTGGCACAAAGCCGCTCAGCGTAACGCTCACCATGCCTAACGGCAAGTCACAGAAATTTACGCTCGTTTCCGACCTCACGCTTGAGAAAGGAAAGAACTATACCTATCCGATTAACGTAAAAAACGCAAGCGACACGCCTGACAAACCATCGGTTAGCTACACACACTGGATGGAAACGCCAACCATCACCGATGCCCAACTCAAGGCAACGAACCTCAAATATGTGACACACTACTTCACCAACGGCTCGAAGCAGGTGCGCAACTACTCCTTCCTTTACGACACCGACCTGAAGATGGCCTATTGGGTGGCCTATCCGCTCTGCAACTACTACACTCACAAAGGTGTTAGCCGTACAGACGACTGGGGCTACGACCCGGCTTTCTCCACTTCAGAACAGCCCAACATGACCAAGGGCATCGCTGGCTACGACCGCGGACACCAGTGCCCGAGCGCCGACCGTCTCGTTTGCCGTGAAGCCAACGCACAGACGTTCTACTTCACCAACATGACGCCGCAGCTTGGCAAGCTCAACCAGCAGGTTTGGGCCAATTTGGAAGACCAACTGAGAGCGTGGTCGTCAAACATCGACACGCTCTACGTTGTGACGGGCGCCATGCCATCGGCCGTTGGAAGCACCAGCATCAAGTACACCAACGACGTATCGAAGAAGAAAATCTGCGTGCCGGCCTACTATTTCAAGGCGCTCTGCCGCATTGACCGCGAATCGGGAATTGCCTACACCATCGCCTTTAAATTCGACAACCAAGCTTTCAACGGCACCTTTATGAACGCTGCATTGAGCGTGGCCGAACTGGAGAAAATGACGGGCTTCACCTTCTTCCCAGGCATCGACAGCAAATATAAACAGAGCTTCGACAAGTCGAAGTGGTCAACGAAATAAGACATAGCGGCGGCCACACACCGCCAATCAAACAAAAATAAAACCAATACAATAAACCAAGCCCTTGAGGCCGATTCCCCCATCGGGCGCAAGGGCAAATAAAAAAACCAAACAATTATACCTATGAAACAGACAAAGTTTATTCTCGCAGGTGCAGTTGCTGCTTTGACGCTGTCTTCTTGCTCCAACAACCTCGATGACAATAGTTCATGGGGTTCAGATTCTCAAAATGTGAAGTTCTCTTCTTACATTGAAGGTCAGAAAACAGTGAAAGCCTTAGGCACAACTTGGACAACCGGCGACAAAATAGGTATCTTCATGAAGAAGGCTGGTGCCGACCTCGGCGCTGCAACTGCCGCCAACAAGCAGTTTATCGCTGACGACCGTGGCAACCTCACCGCTGCCGCTGCCGACCAGGCCCTCGTTTACCCAGAAGGCGCCGTTGACTTCGTTGCCTACTATCCTTACACTGCCAGCGTAACGGAGAACAAGGTGGCCGTTGACGTTAAGAACCAGTCGAAGCCAGCAGACATCGACCTTCTCTATTCAAACAACGCCACCAACGTGACGGCTTCTGCCAACGCCGTTAACCTCGGCTTCAAGCACCAGTTGGCCACTGTTCGTTTGAACATCAAGGCTCAGGGCATCGCTTCAACAACTGGCCTCACTGCCACTCTGACGGGTTCTAAAACGGCTGGTTCTTTCAACCTCGCCGACGGCTCTCTCGCTGTAACCGACGCTTCTGCCGCTGACATCGCATTCACCGTTAACGCTGCTGGCACTCAGGCTGAAGCCATCGTATTGCCTCAGAACGCTGCTAACGTCAAGGTTAAATTCACGCTCAACGGAAAAACCGTTGAACAGGCTCTCCCAGCTGCATCTGCAACTTGGGCTGCTGGCAACCGCTACGCCATCGACGTTACCTTGAAGGGCGAATCAACGGGTGAAATTTACGTAAACTTCGGCCAGGCAACCATCACCGACTGGACTGACGTTCCTGGCGGCAACATCAATGTTGACTTCAACGGCGGCACTGTTGATCCAGGCACTGGCGGTGGCGGCACTGAAGAACCGGGCACTGGCACCGAAACTGTCATCTTCGAAGAAACCTTCGGCACAAGCGTTGCCAAAGTCAACAACTTCTGGCCAAGCATCTACGACATGAGCAATTGGAGCAACACCAGCGGCATGACTTTCAAAGATCCGATTGCAACAGCCAACGGATGGAAATTCAGCAGCTGCTCAGTTCGTCAGACAAGCGCTTTGAAACCACACGTATGGTTTGCTGCCAACGAGGAAAGCTCTATGGAAATCTCTGGCTTCACCACTGCTGGCTACAAGACTCTGACGCTCTCTTACAAGTTTGCTTCTCAAGATCCAGGCGCTAAGCAAGAAGACCTCGTTATCAAGATGGGCGAAACAGTGGTAACTGTTCCTGCTGGCACAACTGCAACAGCCAACACCTTCCAGGATGTTGTCATCAAGAACATTCCTGCAGGTGCCAACACCCTCACGTTCTACTCCAGCGCAACTGCCAACAAGATTGGCTGGCGCGTTGACGACGTGAAACTGGTCGGCGTAAAGTAAGACCAACGCCTTAAAGTAATGGTAAAAAAATAACTTGACCAATTTTGAGGAGTAAGGAGTTGTTTCTTATACCCTGTGTTTTTGCCGCTTTTGAAATTTGTCATCGGTCACATAGCCCGCTATGCTCCCTCTTCCAAATTCCAAAACCAACAAAAACACAGGTCAAAATTGCCCAACTTATTCTTTTACCATTACAAAACGATAAACAAATGGGCGCAGGGTATGGACTAATCCCGATACCCTGCGCCCTTTTTTATGTTTCTATAATATATGAATAAAAAAATCATCTTGCTCGGGGCACTGCTCTTTCCTTGTATGACGTTCGCACAGAACATCCAGCAGGAACAGCGCGACTCGATCATCGACGAGGATCTCTCGCTTGTGGGCGTGATGGACGCTTCGGTTTTTGACAACGACGGCGAAGAAGGCGACAACTCCACTTCGCAGGACATCAACACCACCGTCCTGACCTCACACGATGTGTACCTCAACAAAATCGGCTACCAGCTCTCAAACATGCGCTTCCGCACGCGTGGCTATGAGAACATCTACAGCCAGACATACATCAACGGTGTGCCGTTCAACGACCAGTTGCGCGGCGTGTTTAACTTCTCTTCCATCGGTGCCATCAACGATTTCACGCGTAACGGCGATGCCATCAACTATTCCCAGCCAGGACAGTTTGCCTTCGGCTCCATCGGCGGCGGCGAAAACATCCGCATGCGTGCTGGCGACTACGGCCACGGCGGAAAAGCCACGCTGACTTATACCAACCGCAACTATTGGATGCGCGCCATGATGTCGTACCACACTGGCCTTTCAGACAAAGGATGGGCCTTCTCGGCACTCGTTGGTGGACGCTACTCCAACGAAGGTGTCATCGACGGTACTTTCTATCGCAACTTCTCATACGCCCTCATGCTTGAAAAACGTTGGGGCAACACCCACAGCCTGACGCTCACCACCTTCGGCTCGCCCGTCTGCCGTGGCCAGCAGGGCGGTACGGTGCAGGAAGTCTACGACCTCACGGGCAACAACCTCTACAACCCCAACTGGGGTTATCAGAACGGAAAGAAGCGCAACGCCCGCGTCGTGCAGTCTTTCGACCCCACAACGGTGCTTGCCCACGAGTGGAACCTCTCGCGCGACATTAAAATCAACACGGGCCTCGCCTTCCACTATGCACGCTACGGCAACAGTTCGCTCAACTGGTTTGACGGAACGGACCCGCGACCCGATTATTACCGCTATCTCCCATCCTATTATCTCTACTACAACACCAGCGGCCCCCTCACCGACGCGGCTGAAGACTATGCTGAGCGCTGGCGTTCGGGCGACCCCTCTTTCACACAGATCAACTGGGACCGCCTGATTGCGGCCAATGCCCAAAACAAGCGTATGGGCAACGGCAACGCCGTCTATATGGTGGAAGAACGTCGTTCAGACCTCTACGAAACGACTTTCAACTCAACCATCAACGCCAAACTGGGTCGCCATTCAAAGCTCACGGCAGGCGTTGTGGCAAAACACACGCTCTCAAAGCAGTTTAAGACGGTCAAGGACCTCCTCGGCGCCGACTATGTGCTCGACATCGACAAATACGCCGACACCGACTATCCCGGACAGCCCGACCAGAAGCAGAGCGACCTCAATCGCCCCGACAGAAAGGTCTATAAGGACGGCGTTTTCGGTTATGACTTCGACCTCAACATCAATTCGCTCAAGGGTTGGATCATGAACAATTACAGCATCGGACACTGGGATGCCTACTATGGCATGCAGGTGACTTACACCGACTTCTGGCGCGACGGAAATATGCGTAACGGCCACAACCCCAACAACTCCTTCGGAGCAGGTGCCCACCATTCGTTTACCGACATGATGGTGAAGGGCGGACTGACCTACAAGTTCAACGGACGCCACCTCCTGGCCGCCAACATCACCTACGGCTCACAGGCTCCGCTGCCCAACGATGCCTACATTTCTCCACGTGTCAACGATGCCACGCCCGACGGACTCAAGAGCGGACGTATCTTCTCTGCCGACCTGAGCTACATCTTCTCAACCACCCGCTTGCAGGGACGCATCTCGCTCTTCCAGACCAACTTCTACGACCAGTTGGTGCGCAACAGCTACTACTATGACGGCGTGACCTTCGTCAACCACGTCATGACGGGTGTCAACAAGGTGCACCACGGTGTTGAACTCGGTTTGAGCTACAAGCTCGACAGCCACTGGACCTTCGACCTCGCAGGAACGGTTTCTGAATACTATTTCTCAAACAATCCGATGGGTCTCTACACCAGCGAAAACGGCAAGGACGTGGGCGAATACTCCCTCAATCCTCAGGAACGCGTTTACCTCAACGGTGTCTACGTTGGCGGAACGCCACAGGTGGCCGGAACGTTTGGTGTGCGTTATTTCATCAACTACTGGTTCCTCGGTGCCAAACTCAACGCCTTCGGACGCAACTTCGTAGAAGTGGCTCCGTCGCGCCGAACGGCATCCATCTACAACGGCTACACCAGCGGCTCAACCACCATTGCGCCAGTCAATCCCGCAGAGCCGAAACTCTGGAACGCCTACCAGGAACTCACGAAGCAGGAAGAAATCGACCCGGCATGCACCGTCGACCTCTCAATCGGCAAGGTGTTCTATCTCGGACGCAAGAACTCCATCAACCTCAATCTTTCTGTCAACAACGTCCTCAACAAGAAGAACGTCCGCACGGGCGGTCGTGAACAGGGACGTGTGCGCGTTGACAAACCTGAGCTCTACAAGACGAAGTTCTATTACATGCAGGGCATCAACTGCTTCCTGAATGTCAGCTACAAATTCTAAAGTATAAAACCAACCCTATATAAAAAACAATATGAAAATCCTTCATAAAATCCTCTGCCTGCCGGTGATCCTCATGGCGCTCGCTTTCACGGCTTGCGACCGCGACTATGACATGCCGCCGCTCAACGAACCGAAATTTGAACTCCCGGCCGACGCGCAGACCATCACCATCAAGCAGCTCCGCGAGAAATATGCCGCTGCCACGCAAAGCGCTCCCATCACCATCGAAGATAGCCTCTATCTCCGCGCCCGCGTCAGCGCCGACGACCGCTCTGGCAACATCTTCAAGACCATCTATCTGCAAGACGAAACGGGCGGCATCAGCGTCCTCGTCGACCAGAGCAGCGTCTACAGCGACTATCCTGCCGGACAGGAAGTGATTGTTGACCTCAAGGGTCTCTGCGTTTCTGTCTATGGCGACGAGCAACAACTCGGCCACCCTGCAGGCTATCTCTACCGCACGCCTTACGAGCAATTCAAACAGCACATCCACCGCAACGGCTGGGCCGACGAAAGCAAGGTGGAACTCAAAGAATTCTCCAACATCTCGAAGCTCTCTGATGACCCCGATGCCAATAAGTTCACGGTTGTACGCCTCATCGGTGTCCACTTCACTGATGGCGGCAAGGCCAACTTCGCTGAAAACAGTGGCTATGGCACGCACGACCTCGTTGACAAGTACGGCAATTCCATCTCTGTCCGCACGAGCAACTATGCCGACTTCGCTGCAACGAAGCTCCCCGTCGGAACGGGTAACGTCATCGGCGTTCTCGGCCGCTTCCGCGGTGCTTGGCAGCTCACCATCCGCAGCGCTGAAGACGTCTACGGCTTCGATGGCGTGGCTCCTGGCGAGCCCGAAACTCCCGACCAGCCAGGCGACAACACGGAAGGCACGGTCATCTTCAAGGAAAACTTCGGCAACTCTTCTGTCAGCAAGGTCAACGGCTACTGGCCGTACCTCAGCGACTACACGGCCTTCACTTCTGGCCTGACCTTCACTGACGTCATCGGCAAAACGCTCTCAATTCGTTCCAGCAATGGTGTCAACAACGTGTGGATTCCTGCAGGCAAAGACAGCGACCTCAAGATTGAAGGCATCAAGGCTGCTGGCTACACCACGCTGACACTGAGCTACGACCTCGCAGCCAACCTCTATGGTGGTGTGGGCGAACAGGACGTTGCCGCCATCTCTGGCACATTCAACGGCCACGAGTTCACCACGCCAAGCAAGGTGCTCTCAGGCCCTGCCGGCGACGACAGCAAGTTCTACACCTTCACGGTGGAACTCCCGGCCGCTGATGCCACCGACGCTTCTGAACTCCACTTCAAGGCAACGGGCAGCGCCATGAGCGTAGGTCTCCGCTTAGCCAATATCAAGTTGGTCGGCAAGAAATAAAGAAACATCTGAAGCAGGTGTTCAGCATCGATTTTGAACACCTGCTTTCTTTAGCGACCTTCAAACCAAGCGAACATTTATCATGAAAAGAATCATTCTCACCTCAATCCTGCTGCTCTGTGCCGTTGCCCCCACACTGGCGCAGCGCATGGGCGTTTGGGGCGTGGCCTTCTACAACCTCGAAAACCTTTTCGACTATGAAGACGACCCCAACAACAAGGGCGATGACGAATACCTGCCGACCGGACCATACAAGTGGACGCAGGAGAAATATCAGCAGAAGTTGAACAACATGGCACGCGTCATCGGCGACCTCGCCCGTCCAACCTGCCCTGGCGGTCCTGCCGTCATCGGCATTTCGGAGGTTGAAAACGAGCGCGTCGTGCGCGACCTCGTCAACACGTCGCCTGCCAAGGAGATGAATCTCAAGTACGTTCACTACGACTCCCCCGACCGACGCGGCATCGACGTGGCCTTGATCTACAATCCGCGCCTCTTCCGCTACACGAAGTCGAGCACGCATCCACTGATCATCCCCGACAACCCTAACTTCAAGACGCGCGACCAGCTCCTCGTTGAAGGCACGATGGCTGGAGAACACGTCTGCATCCTCGTCAACCACTGGCCCTCACGCTACGGCGGCGCAAAATCATCGCCGCTCAGAGAGGCTGCCGCTGCCTTGAGCAAGCACATCGCCGACTCGGTGCGAACGGCCAACCCCTCTGCCAAGGTCATCATCATGGGCGACCTCAACGACGACCCGAAAGATGCCAGCGTGGCAAAGGTGCTCGGAGCAACGCGCCACAAGAAAGACACCCCTGCCGACGGCTATTTCAACGCCACATGGGGACTCTACGACAAGGGCATCGGAACGTTGTGCTATCAGGATTCATGGTGTCTCTACGACCAACAAATCCTCTCTGCCAACCTTCTCGGCAAACCAGCCAACGGCCTGTCGTACTGGAAGACGGAAGTGTTCAATCGCGACTACCTCGTCACCCCCGACGGCAAAAAGAAGGGATACCCCTTCCGCGCTTTCAACGGAAACATCTGGCAGAATGGTTATTCTGACCACTTCCCAACCATCACTTACTACGTGAAGCAACTGAAATGACCAGCCGAACGGCATGGCGGAGAACAGACAATGCGTCCTCCATCAGCGCGGACAACGGATGCCGCCGCAAACGACTGAAAGTCATACAAAAAAGCAGAGTGACAGGCCCACCTTCGGGCGCGTCACTCTGCTTTTGTTATATAAGAATATCAAACTGTCAAAAGATTTTTTAAATCAAGTTATATATAGGAATAAAAATCAGGTAACACCTTTCTTTTTGAAAGGATATACCTATATTTGCAATGTGTTTTTCATAGTATTAGATTTAAGGTTAACAAGGTCGGGATACAGAGGTATCCCATTTTTTTTGCCCTTTTGTCAACCCGAAAACGTCCACAACGAAAAACGCTAACATCCACAAAACAAACAATTTATCTCTGGCGCAACAGCCAAACGCCGCCGCCCAACCACCTCAAAGAGGAACGCGAAAGGAATACGCGCTACGCGAACATGCAGCGAAGACCTGAGACGAAGCACTGTAGCTCACTTTGCTCGCAAAGTGAGGGGGACGAATATTGTGGCGG
>OHDV01000139.1_pt1 | contig 41682 bp, 39 predicted proteins | sample 1567041 | NCBI WGS metagenome assembly OHDV01 (sample SAMEA3879517, study PRJEB24766) | human gut metagenome | biome: human-associated habitat; feature: feces | place: USA | collected 1985/1987
ATCCTATGACTATGTGGTGGTATTTGATCTAAAGTAAGAGTTACTAGGGCTTCTCCTCCCATGTTACCAATGGTATTATAATCCTGATTACTTGGATCATACCCTACTACAAATCTACCCAATAGATTAGGTCTACCAGACATACCATCACAGAATGCCCAACCATCTGGAGGAGTAGTACCTGAAAACATAGCGATTAATCCAGTGGGAACTGAAGAAGCCGAGTTTTTAATCATTTCTATAAGCTCACTCTTCAGATTAGTAAGATATTCTTGTAGATTAGTTATACCATTAGTCTGGTCATCTTTACCTCCGAATCCTTCCAGTACATGTTCTACTCTTTGAATAGAATGGGTCATGATCCCATTGTAGGCTGAGTTAAAGGGTAGTGGTTGAGGGAAACAACCTCCATAAGGGATGATTGCATAGTTTTCTGACTCCTTCGTATTAGCATCAGTACCAGAACCATATACTCCAATCAGTACCATGGTATTCTTACTATTTCTGTAGGGTTCACAAGCACCTTCTACCTGAGAATTAAGATAGGTATAATTTAATTTCTCATGTGAAGCAGGATTATTCTTTACTATATTCCAAGAGATTTTGTCTTCTGCTAAGGGATAGTAAGGATTCTGTGATTGTTTATACAGAGTATATAAGCTTTCATAAGATGAAGACCAATATGCTACGAAAGTAATAGGGTTTTCAATTGGTTCTGATACTTCTTGATGAACTGCGAATAAGAAGATATCTGAATTAGCCCCTTGAGCACCTTGGATATTATCTACTACTATCTCTTCATCATCAGAGATGAATATATAACCATCCCTAGAAATACATCCGAAGTTTATCTGAGGTGATTCTCCATCTTCAGAATTCTTTACCATATATCTAGCAGTAATTCTATCTGCTACATCATTCTTGAATACCTTACCATTTTCTGCTTTAGCTTGAACTGATAGCTTATTACCAGATACCTTAACTGAGCCGAATCCACAGAATGGGCCAAGAGCAACAGGGGCAGCAATTGCTTCTGCTGCCTCCTTAGATTTAATCAAACCCTCATATTTAAAGTACGTTTTCATTGTTACTATTGTTTTTAGATTGTTTATAATTCCTAGATTGTTCTGACATATCCTTGAAAGCTTCAGATAAGTTATTGAACTTCAAGGTTACTATAGACCAAAGTATCTTCCAGATACTGTATCTCTTTTCTACTCCGTGTAATGTACATATATGACCATAAATAGAATCCACTTCGAATCCATAACATACTACCAATACGGTTATAGATACTACTAGGGGATCTAACCCATAGGGTTCTCCAATAGCCTTACCAAGAACTGCTCCCATTAATAAGTAACATATATAATCTATTATCTTATTAAAAGTTCTTCTTCCAGCTCTGGATTTTCTAATGGGTATGCCCTTTAACTTACTAGCATTCATTCCAAACCAGAAGTCGGCAATTATCAATATGAATGCTAATAGGATCATCCATCGAAGGTTATATAACAATTGAAGACACTCTGTAGCAAAAGCTACGGTAAATCCCTTAGATACTATAGATGTGGTGGACGTTTCAGTATACATGTCGTAATATTGATTTATTCCTGAGGTTTCGGGGTTATTCTCCATGCTGTATTTTCGGGTATATCTATTTCGAAAGTTTTACTGCTAATATCATCAGAGTTCCAAACCAATTCATTTGGTTGTACATCAAAAGCTAAAGTAACTTCAAATGTACACCTTACATCGGTTTTGTTAACAGCTTCAAATATATAAGTACCAGGATTAGAAGTTCTAAATTCATAAGGTACTGGATGTGAATCGGCTTGACCCACTAATCTTACATCAGTTATAAAATCCTTATGATTAGAAGAACATACCACAGTGGTATATACTTCTCCTTCTCCTTGCCCACTTAGAGTAGCTCTTTCAGGACTACAACTTATCTTAACTTCAAGATTATAGTCTTTGATTACTAATGTAGCCTTCTTGTCTTTATTACCCTTACCAACAAAGGTATAGGTACCCGCTTTATCTAAAGTAATAACTTCTTCGAATTTATACTCTGCTCCGGTTTCCATAAGTAATACTGAATCATATTCCTCTATTTCGAAAGGCATTACTCGGATAGTAACCGACTTACCTTCAGCAAGTTGATATGATACATTTACCTTCTGATTATTTGGAGTATTAGCCCAATCCTTTGGAGATATCCAATTAGGATCTGAAGGATTTACTGCTTCGATATAAATATAGGGATCTTCTGGTTTGGTATAACTATATACTGACCAAGTAGTATAAACTGAAGGATCTCCCTTACATACAGCTTTATAACTTCCCGGTTTATTGCATGAATAAGTAGCACTAGCTTTACCATTACCAGATTTATTCAAGGTAATATCGGTTAACTTAGTATTATCACAATAAATACTAACTCCATAATCTATAAGATTATCGGGATCATCAGAGGGAGTTACTGATAAGTAAAGTTCTTGATTTACAGATCCACTTCCCATCTCTAAAGATAAAGTTTGATATTCTTTAGATAAATGATAAGTGAATTTAGAGATACTGGTATATATGGTAAATATTCCTATACCATCAAAGTTCTCTAAATTATCCTTAGTACAAGCAAACTTATAAACTCCAGTACCAAATGTTTGGAAAGTATCCCCAGATCTATACCTAGTATCATCTTTACCAATCAAGTAACATTCCAAACCTTCCTCATCATAATCATCTTCTATAGTTAGTATGGTTTTAGCTAAATTAGTTACATTACTTGATAGCTTGAATTCTTCTGGAGTACATTTAACCTTGTATTTATTAGGTTCTCTAGTAACAACCAGTGAAACTCTTTTTACTGGGTATTCTACAATCTGGAATTCATAAGTACCTGGCTCTTTAAATTTATAAGTTGAACCAGAAGGCTTAACTTCAGTTTCCCCAACCAATTGTATATTAACTGGAGTCTGTTTACCTTCTTGATAAAGAGTAGCTGTAACTGTAGCCGATACCTCCTTATTAGTTGGTGTAATATGCAGTGTAGTTGGATTAACCGATATATTATAGGATTTGACTACTTCCTTTAATTTTACATGAACTTGGGTAACTTTAGTCGGGTCTCCCACACTTCTAAAATAATAAGTCTGATTACCTATAGTGGCATTAAAAATAGTGCCATTTTCATATTTCTTGTAACCCCAAGTATTACCATCTCCAGATACCTGATACCTTAAGTCGGCATTTTGATAATTACTAGAGACTGTAACCTTAATAGGTACAGAGGTTATATACCCAGGCTGAATAGTGTTTATATTTGGGTCTACAAAATCGGCTGTTATCAGATAATTATCATTTATATTAAAACCATAATCAATAGTAGCTCCTACATGATAAGGCTTAAATCTATCGATTATATTTTCTATAGCTTTTCTGAACTCTATAAATTCTCCCGAGTTATTTGAATAGCCATGTCCAGTTATATGGAAGGTTACATTGATACATTGACTACAACCGTAAATGTTATCAAAGTTAGATTTATCATAATACTGATCTTGGTCAAAGTAAGGATGTGTTTTTAACCAACCATCATAACCTGATTTAGCGGGGTCATCAATGGTACAGTTTAACCCATACATTCGGAATAATATTTCAAAGAACTGAGAAGTACCTCGTATCTTTATCAGAGATATAGAATACTTGAGTAAATCTCTTATCTGTTTAGTAGTTAAAGCTAAAGCCCCTTTCTTAGGTAAAATCCATTTAGACTTAAGGCTATTTAATTCAGCTTCACTTAACAGACCATTATAATAAGTTTTAAAAGCCCCTTCATCAATATTATTCCACCTTGCAAAAGGTAATTGCCCAAAGCTTTCCCAAAGGTAATTCAAATAAATCTCTGGGCAGGTATCAAAGTCAGTTATTCCTAGTAAACTCTCAATATCTGCGGATATATTATCTTGAAAATAACTTCCACAAATTTCTAGGAACCTTTCTAAGATACCCTTTCCATCTACCTTATAAGTGTCTTGGTCTTTATATTCAAAAGGTAGGAAATCTATAAGTTTCTTAAGGTCTATCATATTAAACAGTTTCGTGAACAGTTAAAGTTAATTGAGAAGATTTCTGGAATACAGGTAAGTTATATCCAGGATCTTCATAATCCATATTAGGTTCTGAGATAGTAATAGAATAACGATATCCCTGTTGATAACCATTTGCTTGTATGTCCAAAGAGAAAGTGATACCATTATTTTTATCAGTGATGTTTATAGTACTACCTACAGAGCCAGTAGTTTGGAATCCTCCACTTGAAGCTTTTACAGTGTATGAATTGCTTCCAGTAAAGTTTATAAAATAGGTCATGGACCCATTAGCTTTCTCTAATTTAAACTGACCAAGAAGTAATTCCTTGTTACCATATATGGTAACAGGCCAAGGTTTAATATAGAACTTCTTGATATGTAAGTAATCTACCGTAGATAGGTTATCAATCAAAGCATAAATATCTGAGATTCTTACTTTGCCCCCAATCTCGGAGTTCTCAATAGAATAAGCATTGTATAAGGCATTCAGAACTTGAGCTTGGATTTCGTTGGTCTTATAAGATTTCTTACCGGTTACTTCTATCTCTAAGGTTATATCTACTAATCCTGCAGATTTAACTTGAAGCCAAGTAGTTAAGGGGGCTCTCTGTGATAGTTGGTTATAAACCTTGTTTATCATAGCAGAATCAGCTACTCCACCATTATCAGCACTGATATATACTGTAAGCTTTCTTCCACATTCATAATCTACGGCAGCTTTATTTACTCCATCTATTAGCATAGCTAAATCTACGAAGTCCTGTTTGCTTACAGCTACTCCAAGAGTTTTAACACTCAAGGGTATATGTTCTTTTAACATACCAAAGTTCTCATAACTAGAACCTCCTCCTGCAGCATATTGATTACTAGTGGTAGCCTCAGATATAGAAGCTTTTACTATGGCTGGAGTTTGTACAATAGAACCAGCTGGTACATTACCTTGAATACCCGTGGTGATATAGAAGCTTGCTGATGTTACCTTTTGACCTGCAGAAGGTATAGAACCAAAGGTACCATCTCCAAATACTATTACGGCAACTTGGCTAGCATTGACAGTTACCATAAAATGTTTATCTGAAGGTTTAGAATAAGCAAAGGTATCTACTAAAGTCCAAGTAGTTCCATCGATGGATAATTGCATTGTACCATGCTCATAGTATTTACCATCAGGTAATTTACCTATTGTGATTTCTGGTCTACCTTCGGAAGGTATTACTAATCCTGACAACCCAGACTGATTATATTTCTCATGTTGAATCAGAGGTATTTTACAAGTAGTAACATTAGCATACCAAGTTACGTCTCTAGCAGAAAGCCAGGAGTTACCGTTAACATCTGTAAAGAGGGTTTCTTTTGGGATAGTTAACCTAGAAGCAATATTACTACCTGTAAGATCACGAGTTAGGATTACATCTACTGAAGCAGCTACTGCTCCTCTTGGGTGATAGTCCACCAATAAGCCATGCTTTACTACACTATCATAACGCCGAGCCGTGGATAAGAAAGATTCCCTACCCACGTTATCAATGTAATAATGAAGTACTTCAGCAATAGCTGCAAACAGAGATAGGATAATTATCAGAATATTACCCTCGGAATAATCCGTGATAAGAGTCTGACCATTCTTATCCTTGATAGTAGTAAGAGATTCGATCAGCTTAGCTTTAATCTGTTGAAAGGATCTCTGATAAGGGTTTAGCCATTTATTCGTTATCATATTAGTAAGGTTTTAAAATATTTTCAGACCTATCATAACTAATACCCAATACCTGTTGGCTACCAGTTTGATTAATTACATAATTCATCTCAATGAAAAGTTTGGTACCCTCTAACCTCATATTCAGACTTTTAAAAGTAATCCTAGTTTCATAGGTAGAGATGGCTTTCTTTAAGAAATCCTTTACCAAGAAAGCTAAAGCCTGAGTATTAGGTTCTTCTATACATTCCCATAGCCTAGTACCAAAATCTTCTTGCCTGAATCTTTGACCTATATCATACCAAAGGAGAGCAGATAGGTTATTATGAACAAGTTCAATATCCCCATTTACTGGATACCAACCTTTCTCTCCCTTTTCATTCTCAGTAATCCGTATTGGAAACAAAGGGCCAATACCGATAATATTAGTGTATAAGTTATTTGCCATTAGTGTACAAATTTAGAATCCTCATAATCTGTTTTATTAAAAGTAGAAAATGGTTTCGTGACTGGAGTAATAACAGGTCCACTAACTGCAGGTCCCGATTGAATACCAGAGTGGGTATGAGAATTATATTGAGCTTTTAATGATTCTATCTCTGAAACTAATTGGTTTAGTTTCTGGGTTAATTCATTGATATTGATTATACCATCATTATTACCTTGGTTCACTATAACCTTTGAGGCATTCACATAGGCTTGAGCTTTAGAATTTATACTTACTGGGCCTTCGGCGTAAATAGTAGCAGACCCATATAGGTACATCTTAAGTGACCCATCTTTATCATTTAACCAGATTCTATTCCCATTAGGTGTAACTATACCCATAGTATCAGGATCATCCAGGATATCAGGTATTTGGTTTTGAGCCCAACCATGATATTCCCATAGAGGTTTACTGGGATCACCATACTCAAAGGTAATATATACTATATCACCATTCTTAGGAGCCATCATTTTAAAACCAGACCCAGTAGATCCATGTTGACCCTTTGAATAAGCCCAGAGTACTATTCCTCCCATTACTTCAGGTATAGCCACTTTTATACGATTCATATGATCGGGGTCTGTGTTATTAACTACCATGGCCCTGTACACTGAATAGTATCTTCCCAAGGATTCTAATCCTTGTTCAGTTATTGTTTTTGCTGATTCATAAGCCATATCATTCGGTTTTAGAAAAGTCTTGGTTCATCTGTTTAATAATGTAATCTATATTGAAATTATACTTTCGATATACATCTTTGGTAGCTTCTACCTTTTTACGTTTAACATTAGTAATGGTAACTACGTCTTCTCCATCTTTACCTGTAGATTGGTATACAGTTCTTTCTACTTCTATGATGCCATCATTACCTTTGGTAGGAGTATTAGCATTCTGTTCCCTATAGATAACCATATCTTGAACAAACTTTCTTTGTTCTTCGGTATTACCATCCAAGGCTTTGAAGGCTTCATATTCTGCCTTAGTAGCATTTATGGTAAAATCAGAAGAATGAGCATCTCCAGCTTTATTTTTACCTACATCAGTAGTTCCTTGACTTCTGGCATTATTAGATACCACATCTTGAGTATTAATATTACCAGCAGCAACTTGAAAGCCAGCGGTTCCATTATTCCTAACTAATTCTAAGTCAGTAATATATCCTGTACCAGCATCCATTCTATGAGTACATTTCTTTATATACCAATACCCTGACCACCTTTTACCAACGTTCAAAAGCTGAAGTACCATTGAGGTTTTTAATGAGGGTCTTCCTACTACTTGCATTTGACAGATTAGTTTTTTCTCGGTTATCTTTAAACCTCCATTAGCATTTATCCTCATTGCTCTTTCTCTATTGCCTACTCCTCCAGTTCTATCATATAAGTTAGTAAGAGTTTTCCAAGCAGGTACTTTCAAAAGCTGTTTTACTTTTTTGAATACCTTTACTCTGCTTCGATAGTACCCATGATTATCTCTAGGACCTCTACCAGCTTGGACTGGATTATAAGTTTGAGGATAATAGGATTCTTCATGAAGAGTTAAGGGATAGACAATGATATTTGGGTCTTCTTGCATTTTAGCTAATCCCTCCTGAGTTTTCCTTTTCTCGGCATTTAGTTCAGTCATACTATTCACACGACTAGAAGACTTTAATTCTCCAGAAGAATACGAACGAGGGTCTTCCCAAACTTCAGTCCATACCTCAGTGTATTTATTTTTGAATACGAAATTTAAACCCTGGTATACTTGTTTCATTGCAGAAGTAAGGTCCATTCCTCCCGCTACTAGTGCATCAATAGAAGATTTTATATTAGTTAGTTCTCCTTTAGTATAAGCTTCCTCTAGCATTTGAGAAGTAGCATCCCTTAATTCTGTATCGGACATAGACTCTAATCCACCACCTGCATCTAAATAACCAGTACCCTTAGCATCATATTCTTTCTTAGCAGATTCAGTCTTTAGTCTTTGAGCTTGTTTTTTAGAAGCCAATTCTTCATCTAAGGATTTCAATCTATCTTCTTTCCATTTCTCTACCTTACTATCAACATGGGGTTTTAAAACTTCGGGGGATCTATGAAATAATCCTGGGCTTTGCACATCTACTGTAGATAGGGCATCTAACTGTAGTGGGTCATGTAGAATCTCATTCTGTTGGTCATCGATGTAACTTACCTGGATTTGCATTTGCTTATCCTCAGGTTTTATAGTATTACCAACTTGCATCATTTTCTGCTTAGTAGACCTCTGAGTAGTAAAAGATACTCTTAATACTTCTCCGTTTTCAGCTTGGAATATGTAGGTATGGTGAGGAGGTTGTTGAAACTTACGGTTATGTATGTAAATTACCCCATCTCTACTATCTACATACCAAGGCCCATTACCATAGGCAGCCATTTTAGCTTCTAGTTGAACTAGAACATTGTTACCTATTGTACCTAAGTTAGAATTAAGTACTTCAGCTAAATCGTCTGGCATACCAACTTGACCTATACCACTAAATTGATTAGCATATAGAATGGTACCCTGTACTTCAGGAGTAACTTCTGTGGGTACCTGTATAGCTTGATAAGCTTGATTACTTATTATATTTGCCATTACTCAAACCTTTCTATTATTACTCCAACATTTAATCCGCATCCTGAATCCAAGAATTTAACCATACTATCATCGGTATCCTCAGTAGGTTTATGAGGGGGCATAAACCTAAGATGATTCGTGCCATCAATACATTTGATAGTTATATGGGTACCTGTAGAATCAAAAATACAATCGAAATCTCTTACTTTGATATTTATAGCTGGGCTTGATACAAATGTACCATCACTAAAAATATATCCCCACTGTAAAAAGATATCTCTATTTTCCTGTAAAGCTTCTACATCTACAGTATCTGGATTACCAGTATCAATAGTTATTGTAGCTAAGTTTTCTTTTTCTTCATCATATACATATGACCAGCTACTTATATACGCTCCTAAAGGTATACCAGTAAGAGGGTTCATAACTGGTATACCTTGATTATCAAAAATGGCTAGGTAAGGAGTACCTGTGCCTTTATATAATATGGGATTATTTGCTTTAACTTCCATAAGCCGGTATCATTAATACCATTCCACCTTTTAATTCAGTGAACGGATTTATTATGTTATTATACTCAGCAATAATATACCATTTACCAGAATCTCCATAATACCTATAAGCGATATTCTGTAGAGTTTCACCCTCTTTCAAGGTATGCTGAAAGTCATTGGGAGAAGAGGGTATAAGTAATGGGTAGGATTCTAAAGAATAATCTCCATCTCCATAATTCAGAGTAAATCCATTATCGTATGGACTTGCTCCAACTAAATAAGAAGTTATATCCATGGTTACTTGATTTTATCGGTTGTAAAAATACCCACAGTCTTTTCTGCAGCTTTACTTTTAACAATATCCTCATAAGATAAACTATATGAGCTTACTCGTTTGAATATTAATTCTTGAGTAGCAGTAGCAGGATACAGGTTTAAGTCTTCTCTTATATCTACTGAGCCTTTCATACGTTGTCTAGAAGCATTTCTAAAATTAGAAAGAGAATATGTAGCAGAAGTAAGTATATAATAATGACCTTCAAATGTATCAGAATTTCCCCACTGAATCTGTAGGATTGGAGGAGCTGCTTGATAAGCATTGGATTTACTCCAGGATTCTAATAACCTACATTTAGTTAATACTTCAGCAGGATTATCTGGATCATCACAGTACCAAGATACATTGAATTGTACAATATCCTCTGAACCCGTATAATGATACATAGGAGTATTTCTACCCATAGACTTAATGGTGGCCCAAGTTGTTTCTCCTCTAAAGTCAAAGCTCAAAGGTCTATTCTGTAAAACAATATATTGGTATGGGCTAACATTAGTATTATAAATGATTACCTGGTTTAGTTTTCTTATATCTTGGCTTACTCCATAAAGTTTATTGTTTTCTACTACAGTCCTACCTTGAGCAGGATCATCTCTGTCAATCTTAATATTCCCATGCTGAAGTTGTAATCTCCTAATGCTTTGAAGAGAACTGTTAAGTACTGGGTTCTTGGAAGATCTTTCTTTTTCTCCCAAAGCCCCATTAGGATTAAACAGTTTACCTCTTGGAGCAGTATCCTTAGGTAAACCCGAAGTTAATCGGTTAAGGTGTATCTTAGCTCTCCATAATTTATTTATGGGACCGGTAAGTACTCCAGCAGTATCTTGGGTAAGATTATTATATTTCTTAACAACCTTACCTGCTAGTTTTCCTAATATTCTTGCCATAATTTAAGGTATTAATCCAATTTGAGTAGCATAATTAACTCCTAAAGTTTCACCTGGAGCTACAGAACCAACAGGAGCTCCATCAATAGTAATGTTAACAGTACCATTAGGTTTATCATTCAGTAAAGCTGCCCTGATAGCTCTTGCCATTTTCTCGGTTAAATATTCATCACTAGTTAGAGTTTCCTTTGATAGATTAGAATCAGTGTTCTTGTTTAAGGAATCTATTAACCTGGGTAAGTAATCTGCTACAAGAGGTAATGCTATACCAATAGCCATCCCCCAAGGACCTCCCAAGAATCCAGCTAACCTACCAAGTAACCCTTTCATACCTAACCTAGCTACTGCAGGAGGTGTAGGTGGTTTAGTAGTACCTCCTCCAAGACCTCCCAATGTTGGACCAGGTATTCCAAACTTCCTAATACGTTTACCATTAGGCCCATACCAACTTCCTCTGGGTCCAGCAGTCCAACCGAAAGCCATTGCCTTTTGAAGGTAATATTGTTCCCTCATAATCTGAGTGATATGTATTAATCTAGCTTCTAATACAGCTGCAGCAGAAGCAGACTTACTAACTCCACTTGCCGTAGCCTGAGATTGGGTATTGGTTTGTTGCATATAAGTAGAAAGCATTCTACCAGTAGCAGCTAAGTACCTATAGCGATTTACTACTAAAGCTGTAATTGAACCCCAAGCTAATGCTTTAACTACTATCTGACCTCCTATAGTACCAGCTATTCCTTGTACCCATTGAGAGATCTTTGTGAATACTTTTAGTATTGGATTAAAGACGTCGGCTAAAGTTGATCCTATATTTACTACTAAGTTTTCAAGGTTAGATTTGAAAGCTTCAATGATACCCTGTGGAGTCTTCAATCTTTCCTCAGTAACCTGTTCTACTATGCCGGAGTTCTTATCATATTGTTCTAAGATCTTAGTCATCTTATCAGAACCAGCCATCATATTTCGAATCTGATTAGAGATATCACGAGCACCTCGAACTCCGAAGATATTATAGAAATCTTGAGTTCTTTCCAGAAGGGGTTTATTCATAAGAGCTTCTCCAAACTTACGATATACCTTATCTAATCGAATAAGATTACCCTCGGCATCAAAGAAATCTTGTGGACTTAAACCTAAGCTAGTTAATGCACTAAACCCTTTCTTTTTCTGGTCGGCTAAAGAAAGTTGCAAATAACGAATCATATTTGCTAATGCAGTACCGGCTGATGAACCCTGAATACCCATATCTCCCAATACACCGATAGCTGCAGCAGTCTGTCTTAAATCGTATCCTGCATTAGCCATGTCAGCTCCAGCATAGGTAATGGCTTGAGCCAAATCGGTAAGAGACATATTAGCGTTAGTTACAGCCGTATATAAATCATCTGTAACCTTAGTAGCTTGTTGAGAAGGTATAACATACATTGACATGATATTAGTCATCAAGTCAGCTACACCTCCTTTACCTCCAAAGGGTTGACCAAGGATAGATGCTAACTTAGCAGCAGGCCCAGTCATATCCTTTATCTGTTCTACTGTATTACCTGCCATTGCTAAGTACATTTGGCCAGAAGCAATATCTGCAGCAGTCAAGGGAGTAACTGCATTGACTGCTTGAGCTAATTGCATCATTTCTGTTTGTTGCTCAGCTGTAGCTCCTGCAATCTTTGAGGCCATAAATATGGTATCTTGGACCTTAGCAGAATATTGATAAGCTTCTGCCATGCCTCCAAGGAATTTCATACTGTTTTGTACAGCATTACCTGCACTCATCTGAATAGCCCTGTTCCAGTCATTCATATCATTCATCATATTGTTGAATGATTGTGAAATTTTACCGGTTTCAGAGCTAAACTTATCTCGGAGTACCATTGATACCCCGACTTCTACTAAACTTTTTGTATCTCCTATCATGTTGACATTTTCTTCTTCATTTGTTTATAATAATTCTCAGCTATGAGTAGGAATTTCTTTCTTTTACGAACGGGTAGACACAAAAAGGTGAGATAGTCTAAGACTATCTCAGCCCGAGTAATGTATATGTAATCTTCCTCTAAATTATATCTCCCGTCAAGTAGAAAAAATCAGGAGCAGCCATAATTGGGTAATCCATCATGTTCCCAGTTTCTGGGTTTTCGATTTGAGTATATCCATGGAAGATTGGGTCTACTGTATTTACCAACCGATGAATTTCTGCCATATCCCTTGATGAGAATAGAGAGAAGTTTTCTACTTTCTCAAATTTATCATCCACCTTTAACTTAAGGTTACGAAGAAGAAGAGTAGAGTGTCGAGTAAGTTTACTTGGTGAAAGCTGAACCATCTGAGACTCTTTTTCTCCATCCATCAATTCGAATTGGATTACCTTACCTGAGTTCAATTCCTCTGTATATTGCATAAGAGTAAATCCATCTTCTCCTTTTCTTCCCGGGTAGTAAGGAATGGCATTGGGTTTTTCTTCCATTTCTTGTTCTGTAGGAAGTACTGCATAATCGAAAAGAAATTCTCTCAAGTCCTGAGAGTAAGTTACAGAATCTTTGTTATCCCATTTATAAGTAAATTCTACTTCCTCTCCCAAAGAGAAGATTCGAGAATTAAATAGGATACAGTATCTATCCAGCAAGGGTAACTTAAGAGCATCCTCTATGGTTAATCTACCTGACTTAGTAGCATTCGTTTTAACTACTATTGCTGAAATATACTTGGTAAGATTCATAAGATTCTTTGAATCTACCGGGTTGGTGATAATTTCTTCATCTTCACCATTCTGCTCTCTGATTTCAAAAAGTCTACCAGAAGGAGCAGTGAATACTAAGGTTCTTAGTGTCATATCCATTTTATCTAATTTTTAAAAGTTCATAATTTCATAGTAGCGGTAAGTATCAACAAGAAAGGGGTGAAACTCCTTATCTAGGAATCCCACCCCTCCACCTAAAACTCTAGTAAGAAAATGACTAAGAGAGTTAATACTTATCGCAAGTACCGACAGAAAATTCTATATTTTCTATTGTGTTTTCTGAAGCCATACGATCTAAGTCAAGGCCAGTTACTTTACAAGGCCAAACTTCTTCAAGCAGCCAAGTATTTAGGACAGATACTCCATCTTCTGCAAGTTCATTTACAATGGCAGTTTCCCAATATTCACTAGGAACTAACCCACCTCCAGCTATCATATCTTGGCAAGAATATAACCAATCTTGAAGCCAGGTATCTGAACCAGCAGTAGTTAAAAGTTTCTCTACTACCAGATTACCTACGGTAACTCTACCGGCAGTTTTTACATCTCTGTTTACATCACCATGAGCAACCTGATCAATCTCAATATCTGGAAGTTGGCAAGTCTGGAATAGATATGTATTGATAGGATGTTTTGGGAAAGAGATGCTCCATAGGAATTTCTTTCTAGGATTCTTTACTTTTGCTCCCATGTTTTATGATTTTAATGTTATTCGTTTTCTGAAATATTAACTGATTTAGAAGCTGCATCGATTACAATGTTAATTGTAATTTCTTGCATAGGAACAATATCCTTATACTTCAGGATTACTTTATATTTACCCTGACGGACATCAGCTTCATTATTTACGGAGAGTTCTGAATAAGAGCCAGCATCTTGGTCACCCATCCATATATACTCTGACATAGCATTTTCATCTACCAGATTATCTAGGATTGGTTTTACCTCAAGATAGATATTCTTCCAAGTACCCCAGATATTGGGCTCTTCCAAATACTTATTCAATATAGGACGAAGAGTCTTCTTCAAGTACAAATTCAATCTTACAATTGAAAGGAATCTTTCTGAATCCTGTTTTACTTGAGAAGAGAAGCAATGCCATAACATGGTTTGTTTACCAGAAGACGGAGTATCTTTGATTACAATCATGTTGGCATACATCTGAGCCAATTCGTTTAGTTCATTATAACGAGAATCACTACCATAGTTAGGACTTACTGGGCCCTGACCATCATAGATTACTCCACGGTTCATACCGGCAAATGACTTCCAAGGTCCATAGTTAGAAGCAGAAGTATCACCCAAACCGAAGATGGTACCCAATACATCTGAATTAGTAAGTAACCCGAATTCATTGTAGTACTTGATACCACCTGCAAAATAGGCCACATACTTAGAATTACCGATACTACCCAAACAATTATTAATCCAAGTAATAATGCTCTGCTTATTTCTAGGCTGAGTTCCCTCAGAATAATGGGTAGTATATTTAGGTACTTCGATGTAATAGGTATATTCTTGCAATTCAGCACACATATCCTTAGCAGCCTTATGTACTTTTAAAACATCTTGATCTGTTTTCAGATGTTGATGAATATGAGAACAAGCTAACTGATAAACATCTGTATAATCCTTTACCAAATCCAAAGAAGCAATCCATTCATCTGCAGTTGGGTCAGCACCAGCAGTACCCAGTGTACCATTGAACATAGTCTCAGTAGTGGTTGCTTCTTTACCTCCAACTTGGATAGTTAGGGGATTCTCGGTTTGATCAATTGAAGTCTGAAGCCAAGCTACCAGGTTTTCGAAAGACTTAATCTTATCGGTAGTGGTTACCATCTTAGGTTCCAGGTATGCAGAATTACTAGCAAAGTTGCTTAAAGCCAGGTAATCTACAGAAGTTTTATTCTGAGCATCCTTAGTTTTATAAGTAATTACCGGACCTGATTCCAGGATAGAACCATTGGCATCATATATGTTATAAAAGATGGTATTCACTGATTTAGAAAAACCTACTTTAAAGGTTTCTCCAGAACCAATAGGATCACCATACCCTTTAGTTACCAAACCAAAGCTTACATTAGTACCTCCAGAAGTAAATTTCATTACTTCAGAAGCTTGAACTTCTCCAGGTATAGCAGAAGCTAATTCAATCTCATCTTCTTCTAATACTCTAGAGTCTTCTGCTTTAGTAATGGTACCCTTTTTAGCACCTGCTCCCAATACACGAATAATTCTTAGCTTAGAACCTCCTACTAAAGCTTTCTCTATGTTAGATACAGAACCATCAGGTACAATCTCTTTACCAAATATTCTTTGGAATTGAGAGAAAGAAGTGATTAATTCTGAAGGATCATCATAGGGACCTTTTTCAGTTCTAGCCAAGAAACATGATACTCCTAAAAGAGGAGTAGTCTGTTGAACATTGTTGTTCTCGAATTTAAAAACAACGCTTGGTGATTTTGACATATCCTTATGTTTTATAGGTTATACATTAATTTAATTAATACCAGTAAGTATCGTTACCTTACTGGTATTATTAGAAAATTAATCCTCTTTATTCTTAAATAAACCTCCGATAGCCTTAATCACATCATAGAAACCACATCCTGATAAACCAGCAGCTAATCCATAAATTAATACCTGGTAGAAAGGATAGTTTTCCAATAATGGTGTAAGTTGTAATCCCCAAGCTATAAGACATACAAGAATACCTACTAAGGCAGATATACCAATCTTAGCAAGTTTGTTGTCTTTGATAGCTGGGATTACCTTTAGTATCTGAGTAACCAAAGATGATACCAAAGTTACTATACCCGTAAAGGTACCCAGATTGATTACGAACTCTGAACCAGTTGAAGGTTCTACTTCTGCAGCAAACAATGACACTGGTAAAATGAGTGCCATCAGCATAAACACTAACTTTTTCATTTTAGTAAATTTTTGAGTTAAACATGTATATTGAGATTGAGCATCTCCTCGTCCTTTTGGTATTCTGGTCCTAGTAAAAGACTTATATCTTTTATAGGTATTAGATCCCCCATTTCTACCAGTTTTTCTGGTATAATACCATCCTTACATACATATTGGTATACCTTTTCCAATAATCCATGGGATTCATCTGGATGGTCATAGAAATTACCAATCTCTATAAACAGATTCCCAGTAGGAGCTATCCTACCTTTATCCCATTCTTCTAAATCATTGAAGTAAGGTCTTATATATCCCCTAGTGGGTAATGCTTCATGAAGAATAGAGTGAAGTAATCTCATATCATTCTGAGTAGTTGCTACCAGATGAATATCGATAGTGATATCCTTGGTTTCATACGGGAACTCTGACATCTGATAATTGCCTGCCTCTAATTTATCTCCAATGATATATTTCTCTACTCCAATATCTCCAGGATAATAAGCAGTGCTTTCTATAGTTATCCTGGGACATGTTTTAGGACCTCTTACCTGGTTATTACCTATACCAAATAAGTAAATGAACTTATCTATTGCTTCCTTATCTTCTTGGAATCTCTTTTCATTCTCTTGTGATAAAGGTAAATAATCCTCAGGATTAAGTCCCATCTTCTTTTCTAGGAGAACATTCAATAAGCATATATAGAAGGTTCTCTCTACTATCTCTTGTGAATTTACCATAATTACCTCCTATCTTATTTTCATTACATAAGCCAATACATAATATGGTGGCCTATTCTCATGAGCACTACCTCCACCAGTTGGCTGAGTATAAGCTGAATAATCCGAATCAGGCCTAGTATGATTAGGGAATGGTCGATTACTAGCATTGTCTCCCCATTTCTCCTTTTTAAATGTAATCTTATGACTATGTGGTGGTATTTGATCTAAAGTAAGAGTTACTAGGGCCTGCCCACCAGTATTACCAATACGTTCGTATTCATAATTTCTTGGATCATATCCTACTACAAATCTACCTCTTAAGTCTGGAACACTTATATAACCAGCTTTAGTAGAAGCAGTATTATACTTATCTCCAATAGCTTTATATAATTCTGGGTATTCTGCTATACTTACTTGACTTCCATCACAAAGTACATAACCTTCAGGAACTCCAGAACCAGACCATAATTGGATAAGACCAATATCCCCTCCAGCAGTGTTCTCTTTTTTACCCTGTCTACAAGTTACAACTACAGTTTTACCTGATTCATCCTGTATGAAAATTACTTGGCCAAGTTTATCATTATGAGTATTATCGTTTAAGCTCATGATAAGAGTAGTACCAGAGCCAGATACATCTCCCGAGTTTTCCCTAGTATAATTTACATTAACTGGATCACCAACTTTCTTTCCATTGATTACCATTTGTTTAGTAGATACAATAGTAACCTCTTTACTTTCTCCTGTAGGCTCAAAGTATAATTCAGTAGGTGAAACTCTAAAAGTGTATTCATAATTGCCTTCCCCTTTCTTGTGGATAAGCTTTACTTCTTTAGTTGACCCATCTACAGCTTCTACTGTTAAGATCTGAACTATATCTTTGTCCGTAGCATTCTTTTCTTCTGGTGTTACCGTTATAACAGTCCTACCTGAACCTTGATTCTTGCTTATAGTGAATCCCATTATCTTCTATATTTCCTTATTTCTTTACGAAGTTCTCTTACTATAGTTTCCTTCAGAACCTTCTTACCACCTACTTGTTCGAAAGCTGGTGCCCATAGAGGTCTTGGAGGTAAATTACCACCTCTAGAACCATATTCCAACATGATAGCTACTTGGTTCAAGGTTCTTTTACTAGTCCTATCACCCTTTCGGGTTTTCTTAAGATTAGTAGGTATACCTACGTAAGTTCGATTCTTCTGTTTTACTATTTGTACTGATCTCAAATACTGACCCGTATAATTCAAAAGGGTATGCTCTCCGTATCGTTTAATGGTATTAGCCGAGTGAGGATCCCAATGAGTTCCTCTTGGAGGAGTACCCGTTCTTAGGCATTTTTTCACAAGTCTGAGAAGTTGATTGCCGAATTTCTCAGTAGCTCTATCATAAGCATTCCTCATGATAGAAGGAGTTTCTGCAATTAACCTCTCAGCTCTAGCCTGTTCTTTTGGGTCAGTATATATCTGTAAGTCTCCCAAGGGAGTACTTATAGTTATGTTTACTGACTTACTTGCCATCTGGATTTTCCTTCGGTTTATTCAAGCCAAGTGAATCCATCATAAGATTTATGGCTTGCTGTTGTGATTGTAATACTGATACTACATCTTTCCTGAATGAAGCAAATTCTTCATTGAATTGACTACCATTAGTGGGCTCCTTGTTTTCAAACATAGCAAGGATATTATCGCATTCTTCAAACATAGCAAGGATATTATCGCATTCCTTTATTATGTTCTCGTATTTACCTACATTATTAATAATACCAAGAGCCTGTGACCTTTGCAATGATACTTCGTTTACAATATTATTTCCAATTAGAGTGTAGTACACATTGTTATAAATACCCTCATTCCCATCCGAAGGTAAATATACTGTTACTGTACCAATGGAATCTTGAAGAACAATTTCTATAAGATTAGAAACATCACCATTTTCATTAGCTCTGGCTTTACTTTCTCCTACCTTTACTACTTTAGCTCGGTCAAAGATTGGGTACATTGATCTTCTGTCTCTTTCTAGAGTAAAGACTGAATCTCCTCTTTGTAATGATTTAAATTTCATTTCTTCCATACTACATTATTTTTATTGATTAGACTTAATCCCATTTGAACCATACTGGGATTCTGTTTCATAAATTCTACTAGGTTCAAGAAATTATAGTATCCATAGATATCTATCAGTCTTTGTGCTTCATCGGCTACTCTCTTTGCTACCTCTAAATTAGGAGCCGGTAGTTGCATTTGGAGAGTAAAGGTTTGTAGTTTATTATCTTCTTCCATGTTTCTTACTAGATTAAAACGAAAAAAGGGAAATACCCACTACAGGTACCTCCCTTTTCCCTAATCAACTTTAATAGAAATTATGCAATTTTATTACCTAAAGCCTGTACTACCGAGTTAATAATGTTCTGATCTCTTTGAGCATCAACTACTCGATTCAGTCTAGCAATTTCTTGGTCTTTTGCAGTGTTCTCAATCAGACACTTAATCTCTTGCTGGCCTTTCATTACCTCGCAATGATTACGTTCTGCCTGAAGAGCTAATCTGTTTTCGGATTCTCTAACTAAGCTCTTAATTTCACAGCAGCAATTTGACTGTTGATGTTCCATCTGGCAAAGACGATCCATAACCCGATTGAACCCTGCTCCCATTTGATCACGAGAATCCCGGATATCAGAATTAGTCTTATAACCAAGATCACAAAGGCCACGTTCAGTAGCAAAGCGATTGTTAAGTACTTCTTTACCTACACCCTCTACTTGTCTAGAAACTCCTGCAACTTCAGAAGTAACTCCACGAGCAGCATCAGATATGTCTTTGTAAATACCAGCTTTTGCTTCCTGAACAGTAGATTCCACTTTTTGGATATCAGCTTTTGTGTCATTGATTTTGTCCCACACAGAAACTGCAGCAGCACCAAAACCACCACCTACTAAAGCTCCACCGACAGCACCCCAACCGGAGCCCCATCCTCGATTATTACAACATTCATCACTATAACGATTACGATCCGCAACCACTACAGTACCTTCATCAGATTTAACTTCCATAAGGATTTAGTTTTAGTTAATAATTAAATTTATCTATCAATAAATGTACTAGTGTTGTGTTTAGGATTAAATTGTCTAGGTGGGCCAAGAAACATCCCAATGATGGGTATTATTCCCCTCTTCAATCCTAAAGTTACCAATTAATAACCATAAACCGCTTACAGAATTATAGGCCCATACATAAACATTATCTCCAATCCCTCTATCCTTAGTAGTACTTTGAAGAGAATTCACAGTTATTTTACCTTCTACTGAGTCCACTATAATACCCTCACGTATTAAGCTCATATTATACATAAAGTCAGAAGTATGAGGCATATTAGCCGTATCAAATAATCCCCACGTATCTTCTTGATCATTACCATTTGAAATATTTAAACTTAATTCCAATCTGAAATTATTATTTTTAGCTTCTTGAAGAACTCTGAAAATTACTGTTTTTCCAGATGCCTTCTGTCTATAAGTATCTGCTCCAGTTCTTTCGGTATATCCATTTTCAGTTATATTTGCTATAAACCTGAAGGGGGATTGAGTATCTTGTGTCAGTACCAAGCCGATTAATTTCTCTACTATCTCCGAATGGACTTCCATATCGTCTACAGATAAGGGGCTACCATTGTGAGTAGAGATAAGATTAAATACATGTTTATTTACCAATCCATTTGAGGGAGCTGAGAATGTGAAATTGGTGTAATGCCCATTACCATCTGAGTCAGTAATATAAAACTCATAGACATCTCCTGCTTCTTGAACTATTGTCAGAGTACAAGTTTTACCAGATTCCCCTTGAGTAAAGGTAATAATTCCTGTTCTAGATGAACTACTGTTATTAGTGGCTACCTTATATATAGCCCCAGCACCTGAACCAGATATAGTAATCCAATCCACATTAGAAGATAAAGCCCAATTAAGGAATTGATTACCATTCTTCCTAGAATATACTCTTACGGGTCTATTGAAGGATGAGTCTGATGAGCTTGGCCAACCAGAATAAGTAAGAGAAGTACTCAAAGAATCCCCCGAGTTTTCCCTAATACCAAACTCATAAGTTGAAGCACTCTGTTGTACAGTTTGTACTAACTCTCTATCTAAGCCATTAGGTTGATTAGCTCTGATTGTAAGAGTTCTGCTTGCAGGCTTTGAATGCTCAGGTATGGTAATAGTTACTTTAAAGTAATAACCACTCACATTAGTAATAGTTTCGGTTACTCCGGATGGCAAAATAAAAGTAGGTTTAATAGCTTCGGTAGAACTTAAAGAACCGTTAACATATCTAGACCTATAACTTTTTATATAAAAAGAAATATTACCTCCTTTACCTTCAACAGTACCAATGGATAAAGTACTAGTTTTATAACCACTATTCTGTTGAGTACTATGTTCAAATACTATACCGCTACTAGGATAAGTTACCTCAGCCGAATTCTGTGTAATGGTTAAATATACAGGAGTTGCCGTATCGTAAGTAAACTTAATCTTAAAAGTTCTAGGTGATGAGTTAGGGTTTGGTGCTACACTAATACTACATCCACTAGAACTTTTACCAGAGATGGTAATATCAGATGAAGTTCCCTCAACTACTTCAGCCGAAGTATAAGTAGAACTAACATTTTCTACATAAGTTCCGTTTATATATTTATCATAATTGGCATTTACTGTCAACCTAAATCCTGAACCAGTTCCAGGTACATTTTTAGTAGTTGGGGATATAGATAGGTGATCTACATAGGTTACTTGACCTCCTTCCTGAGAAATTGAGATAGTCTGGTCTGTAGCAGTTGGGAAATCGAAAGTAACCGTAAAATTTCTAGCAGAACCACTATTACTTGGGATAGAAATACTATTACCACTAATAGAAGCCGGACTAGAAACTCTTACGGTAGCAGTTTCTGATTCTGTATAACTACTACCTTGACCATTCCAAGTATAAGTTCTACTTGCACTCTTAGCAGTTACATTAGATTGACCTCCACTGTAACTGAAAGAAGTTTTATCTACTCTACAGTTATAACTCCATGAAGAATAAACTTTTCTACCTGCTGCCTGGGTAAATGTTGCCTGTAGGGTTTTACCCGAATACTTCTGAGTCCAAGTTACAGTGATTGATTTACTATTAGTAGATGTATTGTTGGGTACTATTCTACCTTTATTACCGTCGTAATCTGTAGTATACCAAGAACCTTCCGAAGTTTTAGTGACATCATTCACCAAACTTTGAGAGATAGTAGTATTAACACCATTTACTTGCTTAACTCGATTAGAAACATATGAACCAAAGGGGTATGTACCTCCAGTAGCTGGAGCATTAAAAGAAGGATTACCATTCGGATCCCACTGGAATGCATAAATCCATTGCTCGGCATTGATATCCTCTAACTTGACACATTCATTGTTACCGTAGCTAGCAGCATTACTAATTACAATAACCTTGTCAACATTGGAGTCCTTACCATTATTGAGTGCTAACAACTCAGCCTTGGTAGGGCACTCATTAGAAGTCTTACCAAGGCCGGTCTTATTCAGAATAGCACTCCAAGTTGCTATTTCTGCCATATTACTTATTGTTTAATTGTTTCTTAAAGTCTTCGAATTCTTTTCTCAATAACTTAACTCCTTCGAGAGCCATGACACTGAGCATTTCATATTCTACTACTTTTACTTTTACATATTCCTGACCATCTTCTCCGACGAAAGTTTCGAATCTAGATTGGTTAGGTACTTGAGAAGCAGGTATAGTATTCTCTGATACCAACAGAGGTTCAATTTCCTCTAAGCTCTGAGCAATAGTTCCCACTTGGTATTTACCATTCATCTTGAAGTGAACTGTAGGTATATTACAGATTTGGTCCAGAGTATGGTTCAAATTCTCTACTTGAGATTTTAATCTACCATCTGATTCCTTCCAGAAACCAGAAGCTGCAGTAGTTTTAGCAAATACTACTTGGTCTGTAGTAGCCAATCCTAATTGAGCTCTAGTTACATTATGAGGATTATCCCTTCTGTTTGCATGGGTACTTAAGTCGGTCTGAGCTTTTGTACCTGCAGCCTTAGCATCTGCAATAGCAGTAGCTTGAGCAGTAGATACTGGCATATCTGCTGGAGCTAAGTTCTGTACATTACCTAAACCTATCTGAGCTTTGGTTACATTGTGAGGGTTACTCTTATTGCCAATATGAGCATCTAAGCTTTCCTTAATTACTTTGTCAGAATCCTGGATTAATTTCTCTAATGCAGTTTTAGCAGCATCAGTATAAGCCTTAGCTTCATTCAAAGCATTGGTAATATCTCCATTCAGACCAGAGTTAAGTTTATTGAACATCTCCCGAGTCAATACTCCAGCTCGATTAGCATTAGCAGCTAAAATTTCTAATGTCTGTGTAGTAGCTTCACCATATACTCCATCAGCTTTAGTAGATTTACTAATCTGTACCCAAACTTTATCCGTATTCTGAACTACTCCTTTACCAGAAATTATAATAGTACCCGGGATAGAATCAAACAGTTTCTTATCTGCTGCAGTTTGTACACCTGCTAAGTCTTTGGTAGCAGCTGGGATAGGTTGATTATAAGTATTTACACTTGCAGTATTACCAAAATCTGAACAATCGAAATTTAATATAACTTCGGTAGCATTTCTAGTCCAAGCTCTGTCATCCTTAATATGAGAATAAAGCTTTAGATTATCACTCAGAGATTTTCTCCAATCAGCTAAAGCTTTACCCTTACCTCCATCATAAGCAGTACCAGTAACTTCTCCAAGTATCAGTGAAGAAGTATTACTATCTACAAACTGAGTACCTGACCAACGGAATTGATAAGAGGGTTCATCCTGGGTAATATTCAAATATATCTTACCTGATTCTCCAGTAATAGGATTAGCATGATCTGGGTCAGAATATAATTTAATATTGCTCAGCTTTCCAGTTTCACTGACATCATAAGTAGCATAAACTTCGATAACATCATCAACATAAGAAGGCAATTGACTAGAGGGTACTAATCCATTACCATCCAAAGATGCAAATCCATTAGCCTTACCCTTAGTTGCTACAAAATCATCATGTTTCTTTTCTAAGTTATTGATGTTGGTTTGTAACTTATTTTCAAGTGCGGTATCTGCAGCAGCTCTGGCTTCTTCTTCTTCCTGAATCTTTTGCATCTGAACCTGGTCGTGTTCAGCACGAGCATCTGCCTCTTCTTTGATAGCCTGAGTAAATTTAGTGTCCAATGCCTGGTCAGCTGCTTTTCTATCCTTGATTTCTTGAGCAAGGGAAGCTTCGGAAGAATTCTTCAAGGCTTCAATGGCATCTTTTCTGTCTTGGATTTCCTTAGCAATCTGCTGGGGTAAAGTTTCATCCAACTTAACCTTATCAGCAGCAGACATAGTACCAGCTTTAGTAATTGAAGCTACTGGTAAATCAAAAGTAGTATTATCATCTTTATATATTCCTTCGTTTACAGTTTTTCGGTTTACTGATACTGTAACTTTATTAGCATCTGAAGTTGCTCCTTCTCCAACTACTACAGTCTGAGGAATAGAGTTAAATAACTTCTTATCTGCTGCAGTTTGTACACCGGCTTTCTCAGCAGTAGAAGCGGGGATATCTACAGTGAAATCATTAGATTTCTGTATACCTTCATCGGAGTTATATGTACTTCTACTTATGTTAGTAGTAACCACACCAGCCTTAGGTGTATAACTAGCTCCAGTGATATAATCATTGGGCATAGAATTCCATCTTTTCTTATCGGCAGCTGATTGAAGACCGGCTTTAGCATCTGTAGAAGCAGGGATAGCAAACTTACGAGGCATAGGTTCTTCATAGAGATTACCTTCTCCTTTTACAGAACTCTTAAAGTTTACTTCAGCAGAAGTACCGTTGATAACCAAGTTCGGATCAATTTCCGTAACCATAGTTAAGGGTAAAGCTTCTGAAGTTGCTTCTTCTTTCTGAAGACGTTCATCTAAACCATTAGTGATACCATTAAATTTATTCTCAAGTGCGGTATCAGCTGCTTTTCTATCCTCGATTTCTTTATCTATACGTTTACCCAGAGCATTATCAGCAGCAATTCTTGCAGCTTCTTCAGCATCAATATTATCCTGGAGAACTTTATCGGCAGCAATACGCTCATTACGTTCTGTAGTAAGGTCCTGAGTATTCTTGTCTACTTTAGCTTCAATACGAATATCCTCAGCCTTTCTAGCCTCAATCTCTGTATTCAACAGTTCCTTGATTTCAAGGTAGCCAGTATTCTGATTACTTTGTAATCCCTGAATTAATTCTAGGTTACGTTGAATATTAGCAGTATTCTTAGCAATTAATTCATCCTGAGCCTGAGCCTTTGTTAATAATTCAGAACGAGTTTCTGTTACGAAAGTTCTCAGTTCACTTACTGTAGCATTAAGAGTAGTACTTAATTCAGTAAACTTCTGAGTAACTTGTTCATCAGCTGCAGTTCTATCGGAGATTTCCTTATCTATAATACCTTTAAGTTCAGTCAGCTTATTAGTAATTGTAGTTGCAAAGTTAGGATCATCTCCCAATGCTTTTGCAATCTCTTCTAGTGTATCTAATACTCCAGGAGCAGAACCAATAACCTTTTGGATTGCAGCTTCTACTTGTTCGGCATTCTGATAGTTAGAATCGTTTTCCAACTGAGATACCTTAGTAATGTAGTTAGCAAATTCCTGGATATTATCTAACTTAGCTTTTAATAAGTCGGTAAAGTCATTTGAAGAAAGCTCTTTGCCATCTACTTTATCAACCTTTCGGTCATTCAAGTTTTCAACAGCCTGAACTCTATCTGATACTTCCTGAGTAATCTTATTCTCTAACAGAGTGTCTGCCTGAGTACGATTAAGGGTTTCGGTATCAATATTATTCTGAAGCTTGGTATCTTCTTGTAGTCTACTTTGAGCCTCATCATTGATATCTTTAGATATAGCTACCAAATCATCTTTGTGATTTTCCATAGCTGTAGTCAGAGAATCCTTAAGAGTTTGTTCAGCAGCCTTAGCTCTTTCTACTTCGGTTTGAATAGCAGTAGTGTTATTAGTTACTTTCTCCCTGAGCTCATCTAAAGAACCGGTTACTCCACTATTGAGGCTATCTATTCTGGTGCTTAAAGCATCATCACCTGCCTTACGATCTTTAATCTCCTGGTCGATTCGAGCATTGATTTTCTCATCTTCATTTGCCCGGGCAGTAGATTCAGTATTTATCAAGCCAGTGAACTTATTATCTAATAAAGTATCTGCTGAAGTTCTATCAGAGATCTCCTTATCGATATTCTGCTGTAAAACAGTATCACCGGCTTCTCTCTTTGAAACCTCAGTGTTCAAGTCGATATTTACCTTATCTACCTGAGACTTAAGATTAGTATCAGCATTGGCTCTTGCTTCAGCTTCTGCATTAACCATGCCTTTTAATTCAGCATAATCTTCAGCTTCCTTAGTAATCTGGTCATTTAATCTGTCAGTATTACGTTGGATATTTGCCTTGTTAGTATTTACTTCTGTTTGCAAAGCATCTATCTTAGCCTGGAGTTCATTCTTAACAGTATTTACAGCATCCTGAATAGATAATGCCAATTCTTGTATCTTGGTAGCATTAGCAGTTACTCGAGTATCTAATGCAGCATCAGCAGCCTTACGATCCGTTTCTTCCTTAGTGATAGCAGCTTGTAATGCAGCATCGGCATCTTTTCTATCTTGGATTTCCTTATTCAGACTAGCTTGAATACCATCAGTGTTACCAGTAATCTTATCTACCTCGTTATCAACATATTCTTTTAGTTTAGCTTCAAGAGCGGTATCGGCTTCTTTACGTTCAGTAACTTCCTTATCTACATTAGCCTGTACCTGGGCATCAGCTTCTGTACGATTAGTAATTTCTTGATTCAACTGTTCGGTAATAGCAGCCAATTTCTTGGTAATTGTAGTTGCAAAGTTTGGGTCATTACCCAAAGCATCTGCAATCTCCTTCAAAGTATCAAGAACCTCTGGAGCTTCCCCAATAATCTTTTCAATAGCTGCCTGAAGATCTGCTTCAGTTTGATAACCAGCATCATTGATAAGCTGAGATACTTTTGTGATATAATTAGCATGTTCTTCAATGCCATCCAATTTAGCCTTGAGAATATCGGTAAAGTCGTTTTTAGTAAGAGAATAACCTTCTCTTTTATCTACCTTACGATTATCTAAGTCTTTATCGGCAGCAATACGTTCTTGCTTTTCTTGCTCTAGTTTTTCAAGCAATTCGGTTTTATCTGTACCGGCCTGAGTTTTCAAATCCTCAATCTTATGGTCAAGGATTTCATCTTGAGCAATTCGAGTTTCTTTCTCGTTATCAATACTGTTCTGAAGTACAGTATCTGCATTCTGACGGTTCTGAGCTTCTTGAGTAATGTTCTGCTGTAAACCATTATCTGCATTCTGACGGTCAGAAGTTTCCTTTACAATCTGTTGGTGTAATACTTCATCCTGAGCAGTACGAGCTGCAGCTTCAGCATTAATCTTGGATTCAAGTTCTTGGTCTGCAGTTTTACGATCACTAATTTCGGTGTTCAGTTTAGATTCTAATGCTACATCTGCATTTGCTCTTTCTGAAACCTCGGTTAGAATCTTATTATTTAAGTCGGCAATATCCCTAGTATGGTCTAACTGTACTTGATGAACAGCCTCGGTCAGTTTCTCATCAGCAGCTCTACGTTCAGCAGCTTCCTTATCTACCAATTCCTTAGCATATTCTTTAGCTTCAGTTAAGTTATTGTCAGTTTCTACTTCCAAATCACCAACCCGGTCTTCTACCTTTTGAATACGAGCATTGATTGCTTCTATCATCCTAGTAATATCTTGTACTACTTTAATGATAGTTGCATTCAACGTATTAACCGAGTTAACCAAGTTATCGTTCACAATCTTAATCTGAGAAGCTAATTCGTTTTCACGGTTCTTAGCTCTAGTTACCTCAGCTTCTAATTGAGTACGTAATTCAGTTAATCGGTTAGTGATATTGGTAGCAAAGTTTGGGTCATTGTTTAAGGCTTCAGCCAATTCCTTTAATGTATCCAAAGCATCATCAGCACCATCTACTAAGTCATGTATATATTTCTCAACTTGTTCTTGAGTCTGATATTTCAAATCGTTTTCTAGTTGAGAAACTTTAGTAACGTAGTTAGCATGTTCCTCAATTCCATTCAGTTTTTCTAGCAATTCATCAGAGAAGTTATTTTCTGACAAATCCCAACCTTCTTTCTTATCTACCTTGTTTGCAATTGATAAGAAGAATGCCCAGAACTCTTTAAGAGTTCCAACAAAACCATGAGCCAAAGAGTCATCATAATAACCCTGTAATAGCCGTTGGTCAATCTCTTCGCAAGTGTAGTATTTACTAACGTACATATGTATATATTTTAAGGTGTTACTTTATTCTTTCCCAATAACAGTTCTGAGTTATTACCACGGAAGTATTCTTTTTCTTTACCAGCAAAAGCATTTGGGATATCATCTGGATTATCTGGGTCAACATCTCCTCCATCCTCTATATCCCCAACTACTACGGCATAATCAGGTAATTTCCTAACTCTGAACTTAATAACTTGGCCAAAGCCTATATGAGGTATATCTTTATCCCATACCTCTCCAAAGTAATCTTGGTAATTTGATACGAACTTCATACCAGTCATAGATTGCATGGTAGTAGCCGAATTACCAGTACCAGGCATTTCTATGTGAACTCCAGAAGGTCCATTCAAGATTATAAGATTACTGTCCCACCAATCTCCTTCTACATTGTTAAGCTTGGTGAAACGTAACATTAACATTTTCATATCTTTATGGATTTTGTTCTACGAATTTGATTTTAGTATCTCTATCCCTTTTGAGGATTACCAAGAATACCAAAGCTTCATCTTTAGCCTGAGATACTTGAGTATCTCCAGAAGGCTTATATACTATCCCATTGATAACAAATCTATCTTCGGACCAGTTAAAGTTCCAATAACCTTCCTGATTGAGATATCCGATTTGTTCTATGTAATTCTTTGAAATAAGTATAGAAAGGTTCTCATCATCTAATTCTCCAGAAACTGTGGCTTTATTTATTGGCCAGTTCCTAAAAGCATTGTAGTAGCATAAAGCTTCTATGGGAATATTATAATATCTTGGGCTATCATCCTCAGCATGATTTAGATATTGATTAACATGTTTAGCCCAAGTAATTGTTTGTCTTCCAGCATCCCAGTCTAAGAAATCAGTGATAATCTTTTTATACCTATTCCAAGAATGGTTCTTAACCATTCTCCAAGGTTCTTTTGTCATGATTTCTTATCTATTATGGTTAACGAAGGTTTACTTGCTTTATTGAGGGGGGCTGTTGGATTAGGTCCTCCCAAAGGAGTTGGTTTTCGATGATTTACTACTTTTGGTACTACTAACCGTTCGATTTGATCACAGAATGGTAAGTATATCTCTAACCTAGATGCCAGCATACATAGATTCTTTCTTAGTTCATCCATATACCCTCCAGGTTGAATCATCTTTGAATAAGTACTCCATAAGCTAGATATACTTTCGGATATCTTATCATAATACTGTACTTCAGTAGGACCCGTAGTAATTTGCTTTATCCTATCTCCTCTAGCATGTTCTCCAGGTGAATCACCATCTTGGTCTGGTCCATGAGATTCAGTGGAGATAATTTCTCTAAAACTATTTCCTGCAACCAACAGTATATTTTGTATTTGTATATTGAGATAATCCCATACTGCCAATTCCATAATTAATTGGTTTTCTAGTCCCTCATACCATAATTCATCATTATATTTATCTGGTGGTATAACATGGTTTACTAGTGGGAAGATATATAATTGCCATTTAGTTATGTATGCAGTTTTATCTTCTATGGTCATACTCTCATGCAATTCTTTGGGAATATACCTATCTATTAAATTGTAGATGGTATCCTGAAGAGTAGTATGCCCATAATTACATACAACTACGGTTCGAGTACAAGTCAAATCTAATCCATCAGAATTAGTGACATGTAAGGTTACATCATAAAATCCAGACTTCTCATAAGAGTAAGATTGATGTCTTCCACCATTGAAAACCTCTCCCTTATCATCGCCAAAGTCCCAGTCAAAAATGGATTTGGCCGGGACTTTGGTTAATACTCTAAATGAAACTTCCAGACCTGATGTTACATATGTGAAGTCTAGATTCTTTTTCATTTATATTCGGATTTGTTTATTCTTTGTTTTCTTCGAAATCTTCAAGTAAAACTTCAAGGATATCTTTTACGGTATCTTTCGGATCAGCTTCGATTTCATGTTTCTTAGCAATCAGCTTAGCTTCTTCAAGTGAATAAGCTTTGGCAATCTTACTGATTTCCATACCCTTTACAAACTGAGCAGCTAGCTTCTTGTCAAGCTTTTCGATATCCTCAGCAGTATACTTGGCAGTTTTGTTCTTATCCGGAACTAAAACCAAGTGGCCAGAAACTAAAGCTTTCTGAATACGTTTTGTTCTGTACTGACGGGCAGTAAGTTCTCTCTCTTCGCCTTTTGCAATTGAAATACCTGTTACCTGGTCGTTAAAACTGTAGGCATTAGTTCCAACTGTTACAATATAAGTAGTAGCCATAATCTTTTATTTTTAGGTTATAATATAAAACCCCGAACAGAATGGATTGAAACTGTTCGGGGAGAAATTAGACAAAAATACAATGAAGAAATCCCGGATATTATTCTAAGTTAACCAATAGGTATGGGTCAATATTCATGAAGCTCGGGAATCCAGCTTCAGAGAATTTCTTGTTAGCTGCCAACAGAAGAACAGCATCCTGGTACATCTTAGAGAAACCTGTAGTCAGAGAAGCATATACAGCTTCAGTCTGATTAGATACGATTCTTTCTGATTCAAGCATCAACTGTTTAGCAGTAAGCTTAATCAAGGCAGCACTGGTATCTACCATCAACAACTGCTGGTCAGGAGTTCCCGGGTGAATATAGAAGTCAGCCTTGTTGGGAACCGGAGACTTGATATTCAGTGTAGCTTCTGTAGTTCCTGAGTGACGTTCTTTAAATTCAGGCAAGTTCAACATCTCGATAGCCTGGTCTTCACCACCAATCATAGTAGTAAAGTTACGGCCCATACGAGCAGCACGAACCCAGATATGCAACAAGTCTTTATAAGTAATACCGTTGGTTGTTTCATATACACCAATAACCGGAGCAGATTCAGAACCATCAGCTTTGTTACCGTTCATCAAAACATCCATTGCCAAAGTATCCATAGCATAACCCAACTGAATACCAAAGTCACGGAGATAGATTCCCAATACATCGATTGAAACGTAGTTTTTAACTTCGTCAGTAAGTTTAAATCCTTTACCGATTTTGAACAGAGAAACTGATTTCTGTCCGAAGCTTACATCTCCCAAAGGAATTGTTTCTGCTTCATTTACCTTAGCGGGAGCAGCATCCGACATATTTACCATCGGCATAGTTACCTGCAAACCATTAATTGATTGGTCTGAAGCAATGATGTTCGGGTAGAAAGGTGCCTGACGCATACCAGTTGTAATAGCAGCACGGATGATTTCCGGTACAATCCAACGGATATTCTGTTGCGGCATAGTGAAGATGTTCTGCATTGTATCAATCTTCGGATTAATGCCCAACTTTTCAAAGAAGGCATCCTGTGATACACCATATTTACCCTGTACCAGTTCTTCCAGAGTAACTTCAATAGGCAATGTGTTGTTGGAACCCTGACGGTATGCTTCCAAACTTCTTACCATTTCTGGAAGTTCCTTTCTAAGGTCTTCCATTTTCAATTGTGCAAATTCTGTATTCATTGTTCTTTTAATGTTCAGTTAATGATTAGCGTACCAATACTTGAATAATATCATTAGCTTCATCAGCCGGTACTATGCTAATGAATTTTGTTTCATCGTCTGAAGTTTCAGCAGTGATGAAACGGTCAATCAACAGGTTATCTGTGGGTTTTACATAACCACATTCCATAGCCTCTTTAGCTACCCAGTTTACAACCATGAAAGCTTCTACAGCTACAGTTACTTCTACGGGGAAATTTCTTTGAGCCTGATAAGCAGGGTTAATGTTGTCAGTTACAGCTATACCCAGATAAACCTGGCTGCCATCTCCACCCGGGATATAAGGTTCGATATTACCATCGGTATCCAAAGCTACCGGCATACCCTGATGAATAACTTTGTTTTCTTTTACACAGAAAGCCTGATGCAACTTGTGAGATTCGCTCTTATAGATCACCGCTCTGGGAGTTTTTTCACCAAACAGAGTCATCGGTTGATCCTGATTTACCAGCTTAGTAGTAGGATGTGTATTCATATTCTTCTTATTTTAGAGATTATTTTAATTTGTTTGAATAGATACCTTTCAGAATCTCTTCAGTACTCTTTTCGGAATTCTGAGCAGTAGCTTTGTTATCGGATTTATCCTCTGCCTCAGTTGCAGAAGAAGCACGGCTTACATCGTGAGAACCGCATTTAGCACAGGTCATTGGGAATTTTTCTTTCAATCGAGCTTGGTAATCTTTAGTAAGAGAGATCAAAGTTACCATGCCGGTAGTTTCGGCATTCAACATTGTAACGATAGTTTCATCAGCTTTGTCACCCATAAGTTTTTTATAGGTTACAACAGCATTTTCACGGAGAGATGCAATGTGGTTTTTACCTACCTGAGCCATTTCTTTCAGATTTGCAACTTCTGCATTCAGATTAGTAACCTGTTCTGTAAGAGAAGTTTTTTCTGTAGTTAAGTTATCCACAGTAGTCTGAAGAGTGTTACGAGAATTAACCAATTCCTGAATGGCTGCAAATGCAGTTTCCTCGTTCATCTCTGTACCTTCGGCAAGAGTAAGGCAATCTTTACCAAAGATTCTTTCTAAAAATTTTTGTAGTTCATTCATATCTTTATTATTAGGATTTTGATTTCCTTGGTTATCATCATAAGATTGGGAAGTATCGTTATTTTCACTGAACAAAGCTAGATCAGTTTTCGTATCATAGAAGAAATACTGTTTAGACTTATCACCCCTATATTCTTCGTATGAAGCCCAAGTTCTCTTGGCAAAATTGGGATTAATGATTTTACCATCATCCCCAATCTTCTGAGCAAAAGCATCAGCTCCATGAGATACCAAAGAAGTTTCTAAGTATCTTACTACTTCAGTAACGATTCTTCGTACCATAACTCCCTTAGAATCATAGGTACCCAATTTCTGGTAGAATTCATCATCTTTCATATTTGGGTGAGATTTATCCCACTTAAACTGTACTGTTACTGAATTAGAATGGATAGAGGGGGGATCCATAAGAATGCCTCTAGCAATTCTCGGATTTGCTTTACCATCAATCTTTAATATACCATTAATACCTGCAGGAATAACAAAAGAACCATCCTTGTATTCATCTTGCCAGATAACTTGTGATACAGCTCCAATAGCATTACCAATATTAGTCTCATGATCACAGTTTACTGTTTGTCCTAAGAGCATTCTCATAGAAGCTTTTAATACTCCATTTTGACCAAAATCGGTAGGATTCCAGTTCTTAGACACAATAGTTGCAGATAATAATCTGAACATTGGTTCAATAAACTCCTCATCTTTGGGAGTAAGTTCTTCTGGCTTCAAGTCAGGATAATAGGTATTATAATCTATTTCTCCTCCCCAAAAACCAAATTGACTGACTGACTCCTTAGAAGTTTGAGCCCATTTATAAAAATTCTCCGAGAAGGTTTGTGGTTCTATGGATGTTGGGATATACCCAGCCATTATAGTATGACCACTACCTATCACTAAATAATCTAAATGTTCTCTGTTCTTTTTAATAATCGGTTTACTCATCTTGATTTAGTATTTTGATCTCCTCGTGAAGGAGCCGGGTTATTTTTATCTCTTGATCTACGAGCAGATTGGTTTTTATCGTCCTGTCTCTGTTTCTTCTTAGTACCCTCTTGTGGGTCTGAATTACCTCCCTTAGCAAATTGATCTTCCAATGAAACTCTTGGTTCTTCTTCTGAAGGTGAATCATAACCCATTTCCCAAGCATATTGATACTGAGAAATGATACCTGCCTTGTAAAGCAAGTCAAGGTTCTGAATCTTATACTGTCTACCTTGTTGGATTTTAACCTCATCAGAGATAGTAGATGATCCCCAAGTAATGGTTATCCCCTTGCAATCAAAGCCAGCCAGACGTAGTTCTAGTTCATAAATAAACTTAAGAACATAAGAAACTATCATTTGGATATTCTTCAGCTGACTTATAAGCTTAGAAAGCATAATACCAGTTGCTCCTTCTCCAATGGAAGCTTGTACTCCAATTAGATTACCATTTACTCCCAAACCATTAGCAACTGATTGCTGATTCATATTCCAAGGTTTATCAATATTGCTCATCTCTTTTGAGGTAGAGTTAAGTTTAAACTGATGATCATCTATGTAACCAGTTACTACTCCATCCTTCATACCCTCTCTTACATTCTGTTTCAAACGTATTAGCTCCCTATTTAATCTCTTAGTATAAGCTTCTACATTTTCATTAGGTTTCTGTTGTGGTTTTTCCATCAAAGCCTCTAGAAAACCAACCATACCACAGATTTCCATGATATGTTTAAAATTGGTTTTCATATCATGCTGACCCTTTAATGAGTCCAATGATGCCATAAAAGGAGGTATTCCGTAAGGTTCATCGGTATCATTATACATACCCACATAACAATAGGTCTCTGTATTAAGTTTGATATAATCTTGCTTATTCGAGCCATTCCAAAGAGTGTTCCTCTGATATGGACTGTATACACCATTATTCTCTCTTTTGAATACTATCCTATCTGGTTTGAGGAATAATACAGTAGCTAGACCCTCTAACTTTTCATTTGGTACAGCTTCTACTGAGATAGCTCCACTAATCATCAATTGAACTATCATCTTGTTTACCAAACCATCCATACCAGCAGTATAGTTAGACCATTTAGAGGATACCTTAGAAAGATGATCTCTCATCTTATCAGCCTCTTTATCGGTATTATTAGGGAAGATTATATTATGACCGGTATTAGCAAGCTTAAACATATCCTGTAAAGCTATGTTAACATCTGGATTCACTTTATATAAATCCCTTAAAAGCTGAATCACTTCAACACGAAAAGAAGGCGTAACCATCTGAGTTAAGCCTTTCAATGTATGAATGAAGTTACCTGGGTCATCATCCGGTTCCGATACTCTACCGGGTGAAATAGGTACCTCCTCTTTTTTACTTGGAGGATTAGCCTTGTTTTCTTGTATTGGAAATCGATTCCTTCTATCGAATCCAAAAAACTTAAGAATTTTCATTTCGGTTGTATTATTACATTAGTTTTTCCTTTTCGTATGTGATTACAAATTGCTTTACCAAATATATCATCATCAGAATAAACATCTCCTTCCAAATCCACATCTACAGCAGAAGTATTATTTCTGTGTTTACCCATGGCTACGGGTCTACCCAAACCATCATATATAAAGGTAGGAGCTTCTTGAACAAAGAAAGGATCCTTCACAATAATATTCTCTTCTCGAATATCTTGTTCTAGACCCTCTATAATTACTGAACGATTCTTTTGGGTAGTTAACCAACCTGGAGATTTATCAACCTCTGGTCTGGACTTACCTTTCTTTTTCAGAAGCTTTTGATAGTAATATAGGTTAGGGTATCCTTCTGACTGAAGAGCAGAAGTTACTGCTAAACCAACGTCGTTAGATTCTGGAGCTACAACAGCAAAATTAAATAATTGCCCAGTATCTCCCAGTAACCTAGCATATTTATCTACTGCCATTCTTCCCTTATACACAACTTGTTCTTCTCCCAGCTTGTCCATACAAGTGAAAGAAGAATAGTCTGAGCCTCTACCTGTTGCAACGTCTGCACCAATAAAGTACTGTTTATTTGGATCTGGTTCGTTGAATTGTCTATACTGACGATTGAAACGATATTTTAAAACTGGATAATCACTTAAGCAATCTTCGATAGCCTTGATATCTGCCATATCAAATACTGTATTACCTGAAGAAAGAAAGTCTCCATCGATTTCTTGTGCAGTTCTTTTTGGACCCAATGCAGAAGCCATCTGGTCATACCAAGATTGATCCCGTTCTGGGTGCATCTGCCAATATAATCGAATAGCATTGAAAGGATTACCTCCAGCTATAGCATCTACCCATGTTGAATGGTAAAAATTACCCATACCGTATGGAGTAGAATTGATGATGGCTGAACCTCCGGTGGAAAGCGTAGGGAAGGCAGCTGCCCAAATAGCTGAAGCCCACCGAACGATTGCAGCCTCATCAATTACCAGGAGAGAAAGAGATTCTGAACGACCTGCTTCGGAAGATGTTGGGATGGATTCTATGAATGAACCATTATCGAATTCAATCATAGAGGCAGAACCAAATTCCCCAGTTCTTCCGTTAATGATCGGGGTTTGCATATACCATGGAAGATTCTTATACATGAACTTAATCTTCTTAAGTACCTTCTTAGCTGTTGTATCCTTAATGGAGATAATGTTTATCTTCTTATTAGGATGATATGATGCCAGCCATAAGCAGTACATAGATATAAGTTCTGTAATACCCGCTTGCCTGAACTTTAACAAGATATTGAATCTCTGGAGTATAAATTGGTATAGTACGGCTTTTTGATATGGATATAATTCAAATCGAACCTTTCCTCTCACTGGATGTATCACATAACAAAAAAGACTGAAAAAGAAAACATCCGTTGTAACCCTAGATAGATTAGATAATTCTTCTCTTGTAAGGTTAGTTGGTGTTTCCTGTATCTTCTTTGCCATAAAATCTAAAATTTATAAGTTACTACCAGTTCTAAATCAGTTTTGATACCTGAGAAATATCTTGGGTAATAAAAACTGTTTATCCCCAGTTTGTAATTAAATCTCTTAGTCTCGATTGAAATTCCTGTTCCCAAATCCCATAGATTGTTAAAGGGTCGGTACTTACCATAAACATAAGGAACTAATCTTATTCTAGATTTAATTTCTTGTGTGGTAAGTTTTCCGTTATACCAAGAATACTTGTAGTTATTAGGGTCGATATTGAATAACCTACTAGAATAAATTCCCGAGTTTTGATTAAGGAAACTCAATGTAAGTTGATTCTTATCGATTACTAATTGAACAAGAGAATCCTTCTCTGATATCTCTGCTGAATCGGTACTGCATAAACCCTGGCTAACCGAAGAATGCGGAGAATTGTAGAGAAGGATTCTACTTGGGTTAAGTAAATTATCGTAGGAAATTGGCAGGAAATCTTTCCTCAAATAAATTGTATCAGTATGTTGAATGATCTCTTTATCAGGTAACATACTGAGTTGTTGATTCAGTTTGTAATTCCTGAAGCAAAGGTAAATAGTAAATCCTAGTAAAAGGACTATCATGGCAACTTTAAGCTTCTTCATCTTTTGATCTGAGATAGGCATCTTTTGTTTTGTATCTATCAATTATTACTCCCAAAATTACTTTGAAATTATTACTGAAGTCAGTAGTCGGAATTCTAAATCGAATATCGATTCCTTTTGAATCTTGAGTAATACTCATTCTGATTTTTCCCTTGTGACTCTTTACAATTCGATTATAAAAAGTTGCCAAGAGATTAAACATACTCTTCAGATTTTTCGGTAATATCTCCGTTCTGTATAAAATTTCTTTGTTCATTGTTACTTGAGTTTTTCGGTTTCAATTCATAATAGTCAACTCACTCTATATCAGGTGCTTGGCATTCATTTGCCAAGTCTGGCATAAGCCAACTAATTCAAATTCAATCAGTTACGAAACTGGCTTTGTTTTTCCCTTAACAATCCCTTTTCCTGATTGATTCTTATATCAGTATTCCTTATTCCAATATTCCTTATTCCAATACCCTTTAAAAGCCTATTAGATTTATATAGGGGGGATTCACTTGAAATTAAGGCATTTCTTAAACCATAATCCTACTTCATATACTGACCCTTTGCTCAAGGTATACCTAGCTTTATTTAACCAGTAGTGATAAGTCTTAGGGTCCCAAGTAGCAAATCCCCGAATAAATACTCGGTAATTTTCAGGGAATCCCATAATTGCCTTGAAATCATAAATACCCAAAGGATACCCATCAGGTCTAAATTGCCTATCTGAGGGTCTGAGTGTTAAAGGAGGTTTATCCTCTTCTAATCGGTATACTCCGGGTAAAGTACTCATCTTAGCAGTTTTAATTGGCCATTTCTTTTCATCTTTGAAATCATGAGTCCAAAGTTGTCTTACTTGTCTGACTGTAAGATTTTTCTTTTCAGGTAATTTCCGATAATCATACATGGCTAAAACTTTATCAGAGAATGGAATTAAAGCTTCCTGTGGGGCTTGTACTAGTAAATCTCTAGTAAGTTTTGGAGTATTTACTTGGAATACTTCATTAAAAGAATCCAAATACTCTTTTCCCTTGTCTAAATGAACTCCGATAATTACTAATCTTTTTCTTGATACTTGGGAGTTTCCGAAGTCAGAAACGCTTCTTTCGTGAAAAATAAGTTTATAGTTCTTAAAGAAGTCCGTTAACATTTCTTTAGAAATGAGAGATAGCAATCTTGGTAGGTTTTCTATAAGAAAGAGAGCGGGTTCGTAATATTGAATTGCTTGAAATACTAGTTGTATACTTTTATTACTTTTAGGGTCTCCTAGGGTCTTAGATTTAGATAATCTCATTACTGAGCAACTACCACAATCAGGGCTAGATAATATGATATCTGGATGCCAATCTTCTGGTAGTTCATACCCTTTTAAGAAAGGTATGCCTTTGAAATTAGCTTTCCACTGTTCTTCTCTACCGGTATGGAATACTCCACGAGGTTCTATATTTCCAATAAGTTTATCTCTAAAAGGGAATAGGAGGGCTCCTTGCCCTCCACATACTCCCAGTACTTTTAAGTCTTTCATTTCTTGTAACTTCTCAATTTTATGTATTTGAACCAAGCATAATGCTTCCTAGTTGAAATATAATCCAGGTTCGAATCATTATTATGAGCTTCTTCCTCAAAACTTACATCATGATACCTTTCATTCTGCTTGTTCCATTTAGCAAAACAAAGGATGATTAAGTACTCGATTCCATACCAAAGGTAGAAAAATACCCATAACATCTCAGCCATTTGCTTTGAATGTATATGTTCATGGTTATAATCCACCTCAGTAAACTTAGCCCCCTTTCTTACAAACACTAAACCAAAGATGTTGATAGCTTTGTATCCCTTGAAAGGTATAAGGTTGTTGTAGATTACTTTCATAGCTTGTCTTTAAAGTTTTCATAGGTATTTCTTAGCTTTTGGTCGTAGTTATTATCTTTGTAACCAGGACCATTATATCCTTTAGCGAAGGCATCCCAGTCTTTTGCCTTCAAATGCTTCACTAAACCGGAGTTATAGAGGAAATGATACATCAATTCTAGCTGCATTTCATGAGATTCAGACATCTTTTGGATCATTTCATCCACTGATTGACATCCACAAAGCTGATAATTGAAGCCCATAATCTGTCCCAATCCCCAAGAAGTAGCTAAATTAGCACAGTTTTCATCAATTTTACGAGCTGCTTCGAGTCTTTTCCACTCTCCTTCACCTCCTAAGTAGAATTCTTTGGTCCATTTTTGATAAACTAAGGATGGATTTCTCTTGGCTAGGTCATATAAATAGGTTCTTTTACCTTCTCCATCGAGTTTTATCTTCAAATATTTCCACATTACATGACCCTCGAAGAGAATCTGAGGTCTACCAGAGGGTAAAAATCCGTCTCGATTACCACATTCTACTACAGTTACTGTTTTTAACAGAGCTGGTTCAAGGTTTAACTTGTTTGCAACCTTGGCAATTAATTCGTTAGTAAGTTTATCCATAATATAAATTCTTAGAGTTTACATTAAAGAGGATAAAGTATTGCTTGTAGCCTTTCTTAGGTGGGTATATCGAGTTCTATTTATCAATGAATAAATAATTTAATTATGGTTATGGAAAAGAAACAACAGATTATGGTTGATTGGTTTAGGAAAACCTTAGATGAATCGAAGAAACCCTGGAATACCCAGGTATATTTGATAACTGATAAGTATCATGTTTACATTGCCAACAAGGATATCAGATTAATAGGAAGTAATTTCGGTAAGGCAATCGATAGACCTTTGAAATATTTCTTATTTACTGATGGTAAGATACAGTATTTCAACAGTATAGAATTTCTTGGCTATTTGCCTTTCGAATTAAGAGACGAATACCCAGTCAATTGCAAACCTCTCAATCCTTGGGAATACGACTACTATCGTCAGCATGGGATAACCTCAGAAGATTTGCAGAATTTATTTAATAATGATTGATATTTAAAAATAAAATAGTATATTTGTATAACGAAATAAATACATTATTTATATGAAAAAAGAAGTAATAAAACTCAAAGAGGGTAACTCGGTAATTTACCAAGACAAAACCCTAATGGAAAAGGCAAACGTAGTATCTATCGATAAAAAGAATGGTACTGCAATATTATCTAATAAGGTAATAATTACTAGAACAACAAATCTAGAGGGTCAATTTACTCGATTAGATGGGAAAGGTAATGCAATAATCCTACCTTGTACTGCAGAGAATGAACAGAAGTACAATTCCTTTGTTGCATATCATCAATCCAAGAAATCCTTGGAGGCAATCAAAAAATGGTTGGATGATAACGGGAAACACAAGGATGATGAAACCCTTGAGAAGGTGATAACCTTAGATAAGAAACTTAAAAAACTAATCGAAAAGCTCAATGAATAGTACTTGGATAATATTAGGCATAATCTATGGGATATGCCTAATCCCCTCTATACTTCTAACCAAGATGTTATGTCAAGAAATCAGGATGATAAGACCTCATCTATTATTCCTTACAATCTGGTTAGTATTACCTTTATTTCCTATTTACCTAATATTCTTTAAAAAGAAAAACAATGGCTAGAATTAAAGATTACGACGAAGATTTATCTGCTCCTAAACTCCTAAGGGAAAGGGCAAGAGATAGCAAGGGTAGGTTCATTAAAAAGGACCTACCACCCTACCTAGGATTTGAGCAAGTATTAAAACCTAAGAACTACTATCACTTCGATAGTCACGGTAATTATAAGGGTAGCTCAATGAATTTTGATGCTCTAGTATGCCTTGTCTTTACTTGGTTTAAGTTACTGGGAGTAGCATTAATGATGTTACTATGGCCAATAGTATTTATATATGCCCTTAATGATGGGATAGAGGGATACCCATTTAAGAAGTATGCAATCCCTTATATCTTTATCCTAGTGGCTTGGTTTATAATATTCTTATATGGATTAGTATCATGAGCAATATCAATTGAATGCCAGGGATGTTTTTATTCTCTGGCTTCTTTGTGTGTTGTGTCTTGGTATGCCCTTAACGTGTGTAGAAATTTTTGTGTGTAGTATGTTCAAGGCTTTTCTAGGCAATGCCCTTAATACGAGGAGGTTGTGGTAGTAAATGCGGAGTTTGTGTTCAAGGTACCCCTTAATACGAAAGCCTAAAAATGCCAGGTACTAAATGCGGGGTACGGTAGCCCTTATTTAGA
>OHDV01000156.1_pt1 | contig 38576 bp, 47 predicted proteins | sample 1567041 | NCBI WGS metagenome assembly OHDV01 (sample SAMEA3879517, study PRJEB24766) | human gut metagenome | biome: human-associated habitat; feature: feces | place: USA | collected 1985/1987
CAAAACTGTGTGCATAGGCTTGTTGCTTGCAACCGAGTTTTCGGACTGACCCCAACAATGAACCAACTGATAAAAGACGACCTGCCCGTTGTTGACGAATATTGCGACAAAAACAATTTGCCAGATGGCGTTTCCTTAGACCGACTGCCAGCAGACGCGGCATGCGATTCAAAAATTCGCCTGGTGCGCATCGGTGACTATGACATCTGTCCTTGCATCGGTCTGCACGTCAACCACACTGGAGCCTTAGGGCAATTCATATTGCTCGGTACAAACTGGGATGAAGAGAAACACACGTTTAGAATCCGTTTTAAACTCAATGCCATGAAATAAAAAGAATCTCTGCGCCATATTTAAAAAAGAGGACCCACCATAGGCCCCACCCTCAAAAAAATGCAGGATTCTCATAATCGTTTGTAATCCTACGTTTGTAGAAAATAAAAAAGGAAAGACTTAATATCTTTCCTTTTTGTTGCGGAGGCTCGACTCGAACGAACGACCTCCAGGTTATGAGCCTGGCGAGCTACCAACTGCTCCACTCCGCGATGTAGTGTTTGTTTCTTGTTTGCGAGTGCAAAGTTAGCACTTTATTACCAATCAACCAAATATATTCCCATCTTTTTTCAAACAAAACATCAATATTATTACCGACGAATTATACAGCCTTCTAATATTCAGGCGATTACTATCAATTCTTTTGTGAAACTTTTTTTCAAAAACATCATTTCTCCTCAAACATCAATATTGCCCAAAAGATTAAAACAGCCTTACTACGACCATGAAATCAATGCAACATCCACATCATTAGTACATCCACCGCTAAAGGCGGGCACCTCCAATCATTAAGAAAACACACTCCTATTATCATATGTATATAGAGATGACCGAAAAAATTCAGTACATTATCGCATTATCCTTTAATTTGAAACGCAACGCAGAACATCATACTTGTCAGAATACAACGTTCCCATCGCTAATTGACTCTGCCACGCCTCTCGTGTTAGCAGACACAAGCCCACATTGATACAAAAAAGTGGAAGCCATAAACATATATTTGCAACATACACAGAGAGTTTTAAACATTAACAAGCCCAATATCACACCAAAAACCACATAAAACAGTCATCTCAAAGGCAATTCGCAAAAATATTTTATTCAGAGATGGTTGTTTTATAAAAAAAATGTACCTTTGCATCGAATATATATACTAAATATTATTACTTCGACGGCAATTCGCAAAGGCAGTAATGCCAAAGACGGATTTCTAAACAGAAAAAAATTGTTTAACTTAATATTATAATTATGAGAAAGTTATTATTAACGCTCGCTATTCTCGGTCTGTCAACAGCAGCTATGGCTCAGGAAACAGAAGTTCCTACCCACAAGTACAGTGTTGCAACAAACTCATTTTGGGCAAACTGGTATGTTTCTGCAGGTGCAGAATATAACGCAGCCTACACCTCACAGGAACAGGGCGTAAGCAAGAATCCATTTAGCACAAAGCGTGGCGTTGCTGGTTTTAACGTAGCCGTTGGCAAATGGTTCACCCCGGGTATCGGTCTCCGCACCAAGTTCCAAGGTCTTTGGGGCAAGCAGGTCAACACAGAAACCGACCACCACACATATAACTATTGGGCCATTCACGAAGATGTGACTTTCAACCTTTCAAATCTTCTCTGCGGCTACAATGAAAAGCGCGTTTGGAACTTCATTCCTTACGTTGGTATCGGTGTGGGTCGCAACATGTCTGACAACACCTACGACATCGTTTACGCTGCTGGCTTGCTCAACAACTTCCGCGTAAACAAGCACGTTCAGATTTTCGCTGATTTGAACGTAAACGCAGTTGAAGGTTCCTTCGATGGTGCTAAACCAGACAGCTGGTCAGGTTTCCAAAAGAACAAGAACCGTCACTGGGACAAGCAGTTTGGTGTAAGCGTAGGCGTTACTTACAACCTCGGCAAGTGCACATGGGAAAAGGCTCCAGATGTTGATGCCTTGATGGCAATGAATAAGGAACAGATGGACGCACTTCAGTCATCTCTGAAGGAACAGCAGGATGAAAACGCACGCCTGCGCGATCTCCTCGCCCAGCAGAAGGCCAACTCTAACGTTCAACCGGAAATCAAGGAACAGTTTGTTGCAACTTCTCAGTCTGTATTCTTCAACATCGGTTCTTCTCGCATCGCCAGCCGCAAGGATTTGGTTAACGTGAAGGAAGTTGCTGAATATGCCAAGGCAAACAACCGCAAGATTGTTGTTACTGGTTATGCAGATAGCAAGACAGGTAGCAAGGCATACAACCAGAGCCTCTCTGAAAAGCGTGCTCAGGTCGTTGCTAACGAACTCGTTAAAATGGGTGTAAACCGCGACAACATTGTTGTTGAAGGCAAGGGTGGTGTTGACACAATCTCTCCATTCTCTTACAACCGCCGTGCCACTGTGAAAATCCAGTAATGGCGCTTACATTACGCAACAAAAAGCGTAAACAAAACAAGATGACATTATAATGAGAATCATGTCATTCTCATCCTAACCAAGTAGGAGATAAACACCAATCACAGGTGTTTATCTCCTACTCTCTTTTTATGCCGACATGCAGCATTAAATAACATATCATGATTTTGTTGAGAATCCCGACAACACCCTTACCCGCTCACGCTTTCTCATTGACATTATAGAAAAAAGATCCACTTTAGACAACCAAAACTACTACGACAACGACTAAGACTTGTCAGCGCACACGGGACGAGACACGAGCGCACACGGGACGAGACACGATCGCACACGGGACGAGACACGAGCGCACACGGGACGAGACACGATCGCATCTGGGACGAGAGACGATCGCATCTGGGACAACGCACAAGTGAACACGGGATGACATTCGCTGACAAGCATAGGTAACAAAACAAATATAGATTTCAAGATGGAAGTACCATCAATAATAAACAAAACGGTTATTAATAAATACATAAGGCGTATTTATCTAAAGACAAAAGGCATCAAAAAAATAACTTAGCAGGCGGAACAATCTGTTCATTCGCAATGAAAGACTGTTCCGCCTGCTTTAGCTCATAAAAATAAAGGTCAAATCAATTTACTTACACCCTTTATTCGTTTTGACATTCATAAAACCTACTGATTCGAGGCTCGAAACAAGTCACAAATACAGCAGAAACACTATGATTATTTTAAAGCTTGTTCATGAACCCCGGCAACAGCACGCCCGCTTGGGTCATTTAGATGAAGAAAAGATTCGTCCCATTGAAGGGCCTCCGCAGAAGAACAAGCCACACTTGGTACACTCGGTACGGTTTTGGCCGCGCTCTTGCTCGGGAAATATTTCTCAAATATAGAACGATAGTAGTATTCCTCCTTACTCAAAGGAGGGTTAATGGGAAAACGTTCTGAAGCTTTCGACATATCCTCATCAGACACCGCAGCCGCAGTGACCTGCTTTAAAGTGTCAATCCAGCTATATCCTACGCCGTCGCTAAACTGCTCTTTTTGACGCCAGAGAACATCTTCTGGCAACATATCTGAAAACGCTTCGCGAACGATTTTCTTTTCAATGGTTGTTCCCGAACACATCTTGTCTATCGGGTTGCAATTCATGGCAACGTCGAGAAATTCTTTATCCAAGAATGGCACACGCCCTTCAACACCCCATGCGCTCAACGACTTGTTTGCTCTCAGACAGTCGTAGAGATAGAGCTTTGAAAGTTTCCTCACAGTTTCCTCATGGAAAGCCTTTGGAGACGGGGCTTTATGAAAATAAAGATATCCACCAAATATCTCATCGGCCCCTTCGCCGCTGAGCACCATTTTAATCCCCATGGATTTTATGACACGTGCCAATAAATACATGGGTGTAGATGCTCTCACGGTGGTCACATCGTAGGTTTCAATGAAATAGATGACGTCACGCACAGCATCAAGTCCTTCCTCAATCGTATAATTAATCTCATGATGTATAGTGCCTATATGTTTCGCCACCTCACGTGCCTTGTCCAAGTCTGGAGCCCCCTTCAAGCCAACGGCGAAAGAATGTAGCTGCGGCCACCACGCATCCTCCCGACTCTCCGTTTCAACACGCTTTGAAGCATACTTTTTGGCGATAGCGGAAATAACGGAACTGTCAAGACCACCAGAGAGAAGCACACCGTAAGGAACGTCGCTCATGAGTTGCCGTTTGACAGCAGCCTCCAAAGCATCACGAATTTGAGAGGAAGACACATGATTGTCTTTGACATTATCGTAACTTTCCCAATCACGTCTATACCATTTTTTCTGCAGTCCCTCGCTTCCAAGATAATAGTGGCCGGGAAGAAATACTTCATAATCATCGCAAAAGCCCTCCAGCGCTTTCAATTCACTTGCCACATACACCTTGCCTTCTTTATCCTTTCCAATGTAAAGAGGGATAACACCGATGGGATCGCGCGCAATCAAAAAATCATCTTTCTCCTCATCGTAGAGCGCAAAAGCAAAAATGCCATTAAGATCCTCAAGAAAATGAATGCCTTTGTGCCTGTATAGCGCCAATATTACCTCACAGTCGGATTCGGTTTGAAATTCATATCCCTTTTCCTTCATGGTCCTACGTATGTCCTGGTGATTATAGATTTCGCCATTAACAGCAAGCACTTGTTTTCGATCTGGTGAAAACAAAGGTTGCTTTCCGCTATGAGGGTCTACAATTGAAAGACGCTCATGGCAGAGTATGGCGCTCCCGCCACAGTAGATTCCGCTCCAATCCGGTCCTCTATGACGGATTTTTTTACTCATTCCAAGAGCCTTTTCACGCAGTTCCTTTGTCTGTACTTTTACATTGAATATTCCAACGATTCCACACATAATGTCAGTTATTTTTATTATTACATTACTTTTGTCTTTTGCTATAACCAATTATATAACATAATGCAAAGTTATAATATTATTTCCTTACAAAAAGAAAGACATCCAAATAAATTTTTATCAGTTTGTTTATTTTACACTTCGACACTATTAAAATGTCATTTATATCATAATACATATACTTTTTAAAAAGAAAAGACCAACAGATTTTCAACAAATCTCGAAGTTTCTAATTTTAAAACGCCTGAAATTGCCGTTTTGAGCAAGTTCAGGGTCTTCAAGCGGTACAGCTCGTCAGGCGTTGTTCTGAACACCCGCCACCCCATGAGAGTAGCCGTATTGTATTTCTCCATGTCTTTCATAAAGCCGACAGGAGAGGTGTGCCGCCCGCCCGTCCATACGCCGCCCTCAACTTCAAGGGCGATTTTGTGGTCAGGTATGGCATAATCAAAACGCCATTTCCTGACGGGGTGGAACTTGAACTCTTTGACACACACAACATGGAGGTCGGTCTTACAAATGGTCGTGAACACGTCAGTTAATTTTGGCGAATTTGACCGCTGTCGGCTCTTCTTTGTTGATTGCTGTAATTTATCACTCGTCATTGGAAAGTCTTTTGTGGGGGCGCAATCGGCTTTTGGGACAAAAGAACGGGGATTTAACTCCCCGCCCTTGAATTTCTGTCAGTCTCAGAAGAGGCTGCGCCCGCCTGATGATTATCAGAACGGCAGATCGTCCATGTTCTCACATACAGAAGCCCCGTCTAACTGACCCTGAATTTGCTGCGCCTGAGATTGAAGCGGGTGCATGCCGCCGAGGATAGGGATTGCCTTGCGCTCTTCTTCTGTCATTTTCTCAACAACGTCCTTGGCGAGTGAGACCTTGACAACGTGAGTGTCCCCGTAGCGGCTCTCATTCATTTCTATCGCCGCCATGTTCAGGTAACAACCTTTCTCGCCGAGAAACATTCCGCTCTCGTCAATGTCAATAACGAGGCAACGCCTTGTGGCTGTCTTGCCTTTGAGGTTTGTCACAAAAGCCCCCTTTATTTTCAGGAGGTTTGCCTTAATGCTGTAATTTCTCATTTTATTTATGTTTTGAATTATGGTTTAACTTCCGATTTCGTTAGAAAGTTCAGAACATTTGCGTTCACGGCTTTCTCTCTTCTCTCTGTCTTTTTCCCTGAGGGTTGTCCCTTGCCCTTGTTTGAGGATTAGAGACCCTTTGCGGGGCTTTTGTCCATGTCTGCGGGGTTAGTCTGTGTTTTGTCATTTTGAACCCTCCTGAGCGTTGTTTTCCCCTGTCTCTGAAACTGTCTGTTCGTAGTCAAGGAGAATGTCCGTGCAGTTGCCCTCTTCATCACGTTTGAAGCGGACACGGGAAACTCTGATGCCGCCTTTCACAAATTGTCTGTCAGAAGCCGAGAGAAAACTTCTCACTTCTTCTACTGTCACTTGTCTTTCCATATCTGAATTTTGTAAAGTGAATAATTGCCATTGGCTGTCTTAAATCAACCTTTCTGAACCAATCATACCAATCTGAGAACGAAAGCCCGTCATGCGCCGCTAAATCGGGCAATTCAACCTTTTCTCCGTCAATAACTGTCGAACTGAAAAGGTCTTTAAGTTTAAGAGCCTGAACCCCAACGCCGTCAGAACCTGTGAGGCGTGCGAGTTCTTTCTGAGGGCTTCCGTATGGTCTGCCCGTCCATTCTCTGATTGAGAGAACCGCTTGCCCGCTCTGTATTTCAGAAATTCGTTTCTCCCATAATGGGAGGTTTGTCCTGACCGTGTGAATTTTGTGACGGCAAATTTTCAAGCCGTCTTCTGTCAGGTTCAACCCGTTGCCGAGTAGATGAGCGAAATTAGTCTCACGCCCTGAATGAATGTGCGTTCTCGGGAACGTCTTTGATAGTGTAATCACAAATGTTTTCATTTTGTCTGTTTATTTGGTTAAACTTATTTCTTTCCATATCATTCTTCGATTAAGTGTTGATAAGTCTTGTCGTTAAGAAGCCCCTCCATTTTCATTACCTTTCTGAGCATTTCTAAATCCTCTTCTGTCAGGGGCTTGTCGTTTGAGGTCTCAGAGGGGCTTTCAGGGTAAAGTCTGTGCTTTTGGCAATAAGCATGAATAATTGTCTTTTTGATGTCTTCAAGTTCTTTTTCAAAATTCGCCTTATGCCATTCATACAGCCCTTTCAATTCTGCATAGTCAACCTGAGTGAGTTCAAGAGAGATTTCAGAGCGGGATTCTTGTCTGTAACTCATTTTCGAGCTATCTGTGACCTTGCAGTAACATTGCGTGAACAGAGTTATAAAGACCCGATTACGCCCGACATTGAACGTATAACGGCTTTTCTTTTCTTCATCGTTAAGTAATCCCAAGTCAATGCCGTTAGCGGCACAGAGACGTTCTAAGAGCCTTTGAGCGTTTTCTGCTTCTCCTCCGCAGCCTCTTTCTGCGAGAGCCTTTAACTTTTTCAGTTTTTCTTTCAGGCTCTCAAATTCTTTTTTACTTTCCATTTTGTCTGTCTGTTTTGGTTAAACTTATATCTCGTCAGAACGGGCATTCGTCAAGCGGTTGAGCCGTGAAGTCAAAGACCGCTGCTTCCTCCGCCTCTTTCGCCCGTCTGTTCATTTCCTCTTGAAGATGGTTTGAGTTGTCCCATACGGGTTCAACCCCCGCCGTGTATGGGATGTAACGCCCGTTGTTCAAGTTGTATTTGAAGAGAGCCGTTCCGCACTCTCCGAGGTGCCTGAATTTCACCTTTTGAACGTGAACCTCCACCGTGTTGTCAATTCTGTTTCTGTGAACGACAATACCGAAGTCTGTTTTGTTATAGAAGTGCGCCGAGCCGCTGATGTCATAAAGGGTGGGGGCTTCGATAACCCCGTCTTTGCTCTTTGACTGTTTAGTCGGGTGCGCCATGAGAATGACCATAACGTCATTGCGCTGTGCAAAGTTCGTCAGACGGTCAAGCTGCTTTGAAATATACTTTGTTTCGTTGTGTCCGTCACTCTCGTCCTCCAAGCGGTTGTACGGGTCAATGACAAGACATTTTATGCCACGCCGTCTGACAAGAAAGCGGGCTTTTTCAAGAATTGTGTCGAGCCTGTAATCTTCCTTTGGGCTGATAAAGAAAAAGTTCGTGTTCAGATATTCTTTTATCTGACGGTAAGCGGGGAGCGTCAGGTGTTGACGGTCAAAGTGCTGTCCCGTGAACTTCTCAATCAGTTTTGAAGCATGGTATTCGAGAGGTGCGTTCTCAGGGCTGAAATACGCGAATTTCCACCCGTAGCGCATGTTGAGCCTCTCGGCGATTTGGTCAATGAACTCAGACTTACCCGAGCCAGGAATACCCGTCACGACACAGATGCGTTTCGTCTCAAATGAAATAAGGCGGTCAAGGTTTTCAAGCCCTATCGTTGCGCCTTTCTGCATACCGTGTTCAAAGAGAGCGTCAAGGTTCGATTCGAAGTCAGAGACCGTGAAGACCCCCTCCAACTTGACCTCGGGAGCTTCTGACAGACATTTTTTCAGAGCCGCCGCCCCGTATTTCATCAAGACCTCGTTAGCGTCTTTGCAGTCCTGACCGTAGTCAAGTATTCGGCAGCGTTCAGCCCCGAATCGTCTCAAAAGCTCGTCTTTCAGGAGAACGCCCTTTGTGTCTGTGTCAGAGGCTATGTAGATAGTCTCTTTGTCGTCAAAATACTCTTCGATGAAATCGTCAAGGTATTCAAGGTTTGCGTTAGCCCCGTTCGGGACGCTGACAACGTTATGAAAGCCAATCTCGTAGAATGAGAGAGCGTCCATTTCGCCCTCTGTCACGATACACTCTTTCTGACCCTTAATAGCGTCAATGTTATACGGGATAAGCTGCGCCCCTGAAACGAGCTTGAACTTCTTGTCGCCCGTGCGGTATTTCGTGTTGACGAGCTGACCGTTCAGGAAGTAATTAAATTGAACCGTGTTCGACTGAGCGTTGTTCTGCGGCATCCATTCCATGCCCTCTGAGACTTTCAGAGCGTTCAGGGTCGCTGCGCTTATTCCTCTTCCCTCAAACCACTTCAAGGCTCTCTCGCTGACAGCCGTCAAAGCGTGCTGAGGGGGCTTCTTATAGACAGGCTTCTGACGCTTTATCGGAGCGTAGTTATGCCACGGGCGTTCTTCACGCTCCCAAGGCTCTTTTGTTTCAAGAGACCCGCCCCAACCGCAATAATGACAATTCCAAAGACCTTTGTCAAGGTCAACAGAAAGACTTTTGTCGCGTCTGTCATGCCTTTGGTCGTGACATTTCGGGCAATAGGTCTTGACCTTTCCCGATGTACGCCCGTAGGGGATATTTATGCCGAAGTCTGAATAACTTTTCATTTTGATAATTCCTTTCTGTGTTTTTGATAACCCTTTTTGAAGCCCTCAACAAAAGCCTCGCTGCAGAGCCTTGAAAAGACTTCTGAACAGGGGAAATGATTACACTTTGTGCAAGAACGGCTGAGACCGTTCGCCCGCCTTGCCTTTTCTTCAAGGCTGATGTCCGTTTTCTTCTGTTTCATTGCAAAATCCATGTATGTGAAGCAGCGTCCCATGAATAACGCTCAGACGGGCGGGGTGCTGCCGTCATTGGGATATTAGCCCGCCCCGTGCCGTATGTGCGCCGCCCTGAGCCGTCTATGTATTCTCCAACGCCCAACTGAACCTGAGAGCCGTCAGCGGCTTGTACGGGCTTCTGTGCCGTGTTTGAACCGCCGCCCCTCTTGTTGTCGTAGTTGCCCTCAGAGACCTTGACCCAGTTTTTCTCATTCTCAAAGACCCAATCAAAATTGGCAACCCAACCCATTTTGTCAGTGCTACGCCCCGTGAGAAAGTCAGAAGTCTGAACACGCTGAAAGAGGCGCATCACGTAATCTGTCAGTTCTTCACGCTTCACGCCGAACTCTTGAAAGCGGGTCTTCATTTTCTGTTTTCTCGCCTCTGTGACTTTGAGAACCTTTGGGCATGAGAGACAGACAGAGTTCCACATGGCGACTATATCCTGATAAGGATATTTTTCTTTGCTCTCCTCTCCTTTACTCTTCTCTCCTTTGGCGGGTTTTATCTCTTTTAACGGCTCTTTATCAGGGGTTTTCTCGGAGATAACCTTTTCAGGCTGTTGTTTTTCTGCCTTGAAAACAGGCTTTTGAGGCAATTCCGTTCGGCGGGTTCTGTAAACCTCAGTGAGGTTGTTGACAAAATTCTCTATCCAAATAATACGGTTCTTTTCCCATAGCTCTTTGTCAATTTTGCCGAGGTTGATAAGAACCCCGATTATTTCTGTCGCCGTCTGAGCGTTGACCCGTGTCTTTGCAAGAAGATACTCCCAATTTGAAGAAACAGAACAGTCATAGAAATGCCCATCGCTCTCCCCGAGAACTTCAAGAACCTTGAACCAAAAAGCATAACCGTCATTCCCGAAGCGGGCTTCAAGAATGTAGATCGTGCGCCCGCATTTCACATAATGCGGGTAATAGTCAACTGTTGTTCGTTTTGGTCTTGCCATAATGTTGTCTTGATTAAAGGGTTGCCATGATTGATTTTTTCAGTTTCACGTTTCGGCTGTTCCACTCAAAAGCCCTTATCATCCATTTGCGGTAGTCAAGAGGGGTATTGCTTATCTTTTCCCCCTTATATTTGCCGAAAGGCATAACCTGAATAGGCTGCGCCGCCTGAGCGTCAATAGCCTGAGTGTCCTCACGGGTGTACTGACCGATGTCTGCGATTGGTATGCCTGAGAGCAGCCGCCCGCCTGAACCGAACAAACGCCACATTCTGCCTTTCTCAAAGGTCAGGTCTTCAACACGCCCGAAACGCTGAACGTTGCCGCCGAGGTCAACTATCAGAGCGTCTTTCTTCTGAGGGTCAATACGGGTGGCTCGTCCGATGATTTGATAATAGAGGGCGATAGAAGCCGTAGAAACGCCTAAAACGATGCAATCGATACCTGTATAGTCAAAGCCCGTTGAAAGCACTCTCACGTTAAATATGACCCGTATTCCGCCCTTTCTGAAACGCTCAATGATTGAAGCCCTCTCACGCTTATCCATATCGCCGTATATGACAGCCGAGTTCGGATAACGCTCTGAGAGACTTATAGCGTCCTGAACTGAGGGGGCAAAGGCGAGAATGTGCTGCCGTTCAGGGTGAGCGTCAAGAGCGTTGACAATCGTCTGTGTGCCGCCGTTCTCTTCAAAAGCCCTTTGAACGCTGTCCTCCGTGTACTCGCTTTTTGAACTGTTGAAGACAAGTTGGCTGTCGTCAAACTGTGAAGCCTCATAAATCAGGGGAGACCAAAAGCCGAGGCGCACCATTTCTGAGACCTGACCGACATAAATAATGTCTTTGAAGAAATTGCCCTTTTTGCTTCTTGATGTCAGCATGACGAGCTTTGAATAATTCTGTCCGAATTGGTCTCTGCCCGTCTGCAACTTAACAGGTGTCGCCGTTATGCCGAGAACGTGAGTGATGCCGCTCTCTTTGAGAAACGTGCCGAGCATACTGTCAGCCTCACGGGGGAAGAGGTGAGCCTCGTCTATCAACATTTTTGTGAAGCCGAGAGCCTTGAACTTTGCCCCGAGCGTCTTGATTGAACCTATCGTGGCGTAGGTTATCTGAGCGATTTCCTTGCTCCCGAAACTTGCGCTGTATATACCCGCATTTGCGAACCCGTCACAGAGGTTCACATACTTCAAATAATTCTGTTCCAACAACTCTTTTGAGGGTTGAAGAACAATCATCTTATCGTTAGTGTTCTTCGCGACAAAGGCTGTCAGAATTGATTTTCCCCATGCTGTCGGGAGAACAATCAAAGAGGGCTTCGGCTTCTTCTCTTGAAAGAAACTGATAGCCTTTTCTATCGGTTCAACCTGATTTGAACGTAACTGTATCATTTTGTATCTTTGTCTATCTGAGAAAACCCCGCTGACAGGGCTAACCACGCATAACAGCTTGCGTTGAGAGACCTTTCGGCTGCTCTCACCCATGAGCGGAGTTTTATATGTTATTTGTTCTTTCTGTTCATCTGTCTGTTTCGGTTATACGATTACATTGTAATCACTTCAAGAGAAAACGCCTTGCGCCCTGAACCGTCTTAGCATACTCTTTGAAGAGGTCGGGGTGGTCAGCCTTGAAAGCCTTGTCGTCAAACTTCTCTGAGGGCTTGGGGCTTTTCCATGTCGCGATTGTATCGCCGCCGTAGCTCAGGGCTTCTGCGTCTCCGAAGCCGAGCTTTATCTTCTCTTCAAGCTCGGTCTTGCGGTCAGAGAGTTCTGCGAGCTGCTGCTTCACGTCTTTCAGGTCTGAATAAGCCTGAAAAATCTCGTCTGTTGTCTCAATGACCTTGCCGCCCGTGTGCTTGTTGAACTTCAAGAGAATGTCCTTGGCGTTCTGCGGGTCAGGTTCTTTGTTCCCCTGAATGTAATCAATCCAAAAGCGGTCAACCTCTTCACAGAGCCATTTGAAGAAGTCAGGAACAAAGGTCAGGTTCTTGTAGCCGAACTCACGCCCTGAACAAAGCCATGCAAGTGAAGCCTCTTGAAGCTCCGCAACTCCGAGCTGATACTGAACCTGACAGAACCAGTGTTTGGGGAGGTCTTCGGGGTCAATGCTCATTTGTGTTGTCTTACACTCCAAGATACCCTTGTTATGAGCGTTGTGGGGGAGACCGTTGAGCCAATACGTGCGGTCAGGGCTGACACGCATGTACGGCTTCTCTGTGTTGATTATCATCCAATCAATGGCAGAACGCTTGATTATCTCGCAGCCCGTTTCATCTTTGAAGAACTGAGCAACTGCGTCTTCAAGATAATGACCCGCTTTCATAGCGAAGTTCTCCTGTTTTGCGGGGTCAAGACCTTTCTTGCGTCTCCATAACTGATAAGGCGTTTCCCATGGGTTCAGCCCTACGATTGTCGCAACCTCTGATGAACCGATACCGCTCTCGCGATATTTCAACCACTCTGTGCGGTCTTTCGGTCTGATAACCTGATTACTCATGGTCAGCCTCCTTTCCCTCTTCTGAACCGTTCTCAGACTTCTTGTCGCTCTTCTTCAACAGACGGTCGGCAAACTCTATGAGACCCGTCATTGTTTCACGGCGTATAGAGTGCTTCAAGACCTTATGCAAGCCGTTCTCAGGGTCTTTGTCATTCAGAACATTCTGAAAAGCGTCAACGAGAAAGCCCATGATATCCTGAGTTACGGTATGCTGCTCTGCGCCGTAGCCATCTTCTTTGTCTTTTGTCTTCTGAACCGCAACAAGTGCGATTGCTCTGTTCTCTTTGTCTTCTTCGACCCATGCTTGGAGGTCTTCGATGATTTTTTCAATATCTTTCATTTTGCTGTTATTTTGAGGGTTTAACTTGTTATTTCTTAATCATGTTGAAGTCAGCCCAAAGGCTGATGAATTGTTTGCCGCAATACGTGGCGAGAGCTTCGCTCTTAAAGCAAAGGCGAGAACCGAAGTACGCACTCGCAGTCGAGGGGGCGCTACCCGAGCTCGAAAAGGCGAAGCCCGCCCAGTCTCCTGAATAGTCGCCTGTTGATATGAGGTGTCGGTCGGCTTTCCATTCGTCACTCTTCTCTGACAGTTCTTCTTCCGTCCATAGCGTGAACCAAGGATACCAACGCCACTCGTCTTCTGTGAACTGAGGCTCCCAACCCTCATTCAGAGCGGCGGCGATGATGCGGAGCTTCAAGTATGTAAAAATGTCGTGACCGTCACTTGTAAAATTTGCGTTTTCTTCAATCGCACGATACTGCTCTACGAAATGGTTATCTTCTCCCAACTCACGGCAAGCGTCCTCAAAGGTCTTCACACGTTCTGTAATCGGGCGATTTGCGGCTGTCTGTGCCTCTGTCTCTTTCAATTCGGGTAAGAGAGCGAGAAGAACTTTTTTGACGCTCTCATCGGCTGTTTTCAAAGCAGCCTTTGCGTTTTCAATCTTGATTTCCATAAATGCTGTTATTTTTTAGTTGTTGTCTTTGATGTCTTCTTTGAGTTCTCGGCAGCGGGCTGTTTTATTTCGCCCGTCTCAGGGTCAACGCCCTCAGGGGCTTGTGCGCCCGTTGCCTGAGCGATAGCGGCAGCGGCTCTGTCTTGTGCGCTGTTTGTCTTCTTCACTGCGTCAGCCTGTTTCTTGGCTTCAATGGCGGGCTTCACGAAACACTCTTCAACGGTTGTTGTTCCCTCCTTGATTGCGTTGGCTGTCGCTCTGAGTTCGAAGATTTTCTGTTTGTCAATCTCCTGAACGCTCTTCACGCCGAGGTAGAAGAAAAGCTGCTCCTCCTTAACGCCCAATTTGGCGAAATACTGAATGACGTTCTGACGGCTTGTTTCAAGGTCAATAGACTGACCGAGCGCAACCTTTTTCACGTTATTGATGATGCGCTTTGTGACAGCCTTTGGGATAACCGTCAGTACGGCGTTTCTCAGGGCGATAGAAGCGGCGGCGTTGCCCGTCACAACTTGCATATCCTGACTGAACGTGTAGCCTTTCTTTGTGACGATACTTCTCTTGACCTCTTTGCAGACCGCAACGTTGGTTTCAAGGTCGTGACAAACAGCCTGAGCCGTTATCATACGCCCGTCATTGCCGATGATGCGGGTCGCGACCCTGAGGTTCGTCCATGCGTTGGCGATAATCTCAGCCATGCGAACTGAAAGACCCTCAATGACGCTGTCGTTGCCGTCCTTGTCTTTGCGTCTCAGAACATAGAAACAGTCTTCGGCGGTCTCTTGATCCATAGTCGCGAGCGTCTCAATGGTGTTCAAAACTCTGTTGATGTCACGGGGGTAGGCGTGTGCCGTGGCAACCTGTGCGTCAATGTCAGCTCGGTTGAGAGCTTGGAGCATATCAGCCTGTTTTACTTCGATGATTTCTTCCATTTTATTTGTTATTTTATGCCCTCTTTATGCTTCGGGCGTTGCTTCATTTCTTCGGGCTTAAAAAATATCTTGCGTATCTGACCGTGAGACCCGTCACACGGCTGACGCTTTTCTCCATTGTCTTCTTGATGTTCAGACCCTCTTTTTTGAGGTCACTTATACGAGAGGCGAGGCGATAACAGCCAAAGTCCCTCAGGGCTTCAAGGGGTGTTATAGAACCGCCTGAAAGAAGACGTTCACGAATAAGCCTCAGGTGGCTGTTTATTCTCTCTCCCATAGACTTTATCTTTTGTGGGTTGAACAATATGTTGCTGCCTTGCAGTTTATCTCTTTCTCGGTCTGAACTCTGTTGTCGCACATCCATGCTTCAAGGTCAGACTTTTTGAAATAAAGTTTGCGGTTCTTCTTGAAGTGCGGTATCTGTCGCCCTGATGTCAGGCGATAGAGGTGTCCCGTGCTGAACCCCGTGAACAGGGCAGCTTCGTTCAGGTCAAGAACCGTCTTTGCGCTTATCAGAGCCAACTCGCCGATACGGTCGAGCTTCTCGTTCATTTCTTCAAGTGTTACGCTCATAAGTCAATCGTCCCATTCGGGTTCATAAAGTTCATAATCCTCAACCTCGCCCGTTCCGTCACAGACAGAACACGTTTCTTTTTCGCCCTGACAATAGCGCAGCCCTTTCTCAATGGCTTCGGTCTCGTCAGCGGGCAGAGCGTTGAAATCTTTCTCCGTCACTTCTGTTTCTCTATCCTCTTCAAGGTCGTATCGATACCATACATAGCCCTGACCCTGACAGGCGGCGCACTCAATCATTCGTGGCTCGGGAGAACAGACGGGGCAGCCTGGGTGTCCGTGACAAACTTCACACATAGGCTATTCCTCCTCAATCAGTTTTGAGAGGTCAGGCAAGAACCCCTTTTCGTACAACCTCGCGAAACAGAACCCTGTCACGATTGTGCTTGCCAACGCCCCCGCTTTCATAAAGAAAAACTGAATGAGGGTCAAAGGGTTCTTCGGGTCTTCCTCGCCGATAAGCACGATAAAAGAGAACGTGAACCATGTGGCGAGGGCGAGCAACAACACCCATTTGAAAACCTTAGATTTCTTCATCTTCTTTTTGTTTTAATGCTGTTAAACCGAGCTTGATTACCTCCTGATATTTTGTCAGAAGTCTAATCAGGCGTTTGTTCTCACTCCTGTACATTCTGTTAGCGTCTTCAAGAGCCTTGATGTACTTTGCGTCCGAACGCCCCTCACGTTTGACTGAGGTCTCAACGTCCATTTTGGCGAGTTCAGGGAAGAAGTCTTTGTCGTTTGTTGAGAGCGTCACAGACTTCTCACGCCGCTTCACGGTCTCTACTTGACCGTTCTCACGCTGCGCTCGGCGTTCCCAATATGCCTCCATGTACTTCTTGTTGTACTGATACTTCGCCTTGTTCGCTTCTTTGCTTGCCATACGCTTACACCTCCTCCGTTTTCAGGCTTTCTTCAACACGTTTCAGGATAACGTAAATCGTCCCCATGCTGTGAACGTTGTACTTGCCCATGAGGTGCTGAATGACCATCATTTTGCTCTGACCCTTGACCGCCATCAGGCTGTTGTAGTCATCGTAAATTGCCCTGTCACGTGCTTCACGCTCTTTTTGGCAATCCGTTTTGAAAATCATTTCTGCCATAATTCTTGTTAAAATTTCGATTTTACTTATCAGTTTATTTCCGATTTTAATTCTTATTTCGTATCTTTGTGCGGTTATTTAACCGTAACTGTGTGCAAATATAAACCAAGTTTCGCTTTTAGAAGAATTTTCCGAAAGAAAATTGCGATTTTTAACTTTAATTAAGCGTATGACGGAGATACAGAGAATAAGAAAAGCCATTAATTGGCTGCTCTACAAAGGCGTAGCAGAGAACGACCGAGAACTCTCTGAGATAATGGGTTACACAAAGTCTTCATTCTCTCAGATTGTGAACGGGCGTGTGCCTTTATCAGACAAGTTTGCAAAGAAACTCTGCCGACTTGATGAAAATATAAACGAAGTTTGGATTTTGACAGGCGAGGGAGAAATGTTCAAGAATGAGCCTGAAACTAACCTGAACAGTGAAAACGGCGTGACAATTCAGAAAGACGTGTGGGCTGTTCTTCAACAACAGGCACAGAGCCTTGCATCAAAGGATAGGCAAATTGATGAACTGATGAACCTTTTGAAAGAGCAGATCGCCGAGAATAAAAAAGCGGTTGCCCGTCAGGAAGACAATGCCTCCTCTGCCGCTGCCGTGTAGTCAAGTTCTGTGGGGTTGAACAGAAAATACCAAAATATTAAAGAGGTCAAAAGATATGAACGAAAGATTAGAAGAAATAATCAGATATAAGACAGGTGGAAAGAAAATACCGTTTGCCGAGCTTATGGGGTGGTCGCCACAATATCTGTCAAAGATGTTGAGAGGCGAGAATTTCGGTGTGCAGCCAATTCTGACTGTTCTTGAAAAACTGCCTGAGATAAACGCCCGTTGGTTTCTCTTTGGCACGGGAGAAATGCTTGAAATCGGCAAGCTGTTCTCTCTTCAACGTGAGACGATGAACCACATTCAGGCTCTCTTAGACCTTGACAAGTATATACCATATATGTCAGGAGAAGAGGTCAGAGAGTTTGAGACCGCCGTCAAAGAGGGGAGAAAGCCCGTGTTCACGCCTGACGCTGAGAGCCGTTGGCAAGAACGCCTGACAGAGCGTGAGAAAGAAATAAATGAAAGGTTCAGAGCCGCTAACTTAATATCAGAAGAACAATGCAGACAGAAGACAGTCAAAAAGTAATAAAGCGTTTCTTTGAGGCTCTGCGCTATCTCAAAGATGAAAAGATAATCAGGGGAAAACAGACGTTCACACGGGCGCATGAAATAAACCGTTGGAACATGAACACGTTAGAGAAAGACCCCTCACGGGACATCTTTCAGGCGGCATGGCTCACATACCTTGTCAATGACTACGGCGTTTCAGCCACATGGCTCTTGACAGGGCGAGGAGATATACTTTTATATAAGAAAGACAAAAGCGGCACAGAGGGAAAGAAATAACCCTTTGCGCCGCTCTATGTCATTTATCCCCATCATGCTTTTCTGTCAGGGGAGGGAGTATTGTCGGTATGTTTGAAACAGCCGCCTGTTTGTTCTTGTCAAGAACCTTGGCGTATATCTGAGTTGTGTTCAGTTCACGATGTCCCAACAATTTTGAGACTGTGTAAATGTCCGTACCGAGGTCAAGCATCATGACCGCAAACGTATGACGGGCGCAATGAAAAGTTATCTCTTTCTTTATGCCCGCCCTGAGCACCCACCGCTTTATTGCCTCATTCGTGCAAGACGGGCTGTGAATGTCTGTGAAAACAGGTTCGTTTGGTTTGCCCCTCTCTCCCATAAGTTCAGCCGCCTGAGGTGTTATGTCGAGGTATTCCTGACCGCCCGTTTTCTTCTGACGGAAGATGATGCGGGTAAAGCCTGACTGTTCTTGAACCTCTGCCCATGTCATTTTCAAGATGTCTGACCGCCTGAGACCCGTCAGACACGAGAACAGAAAAGCCCGTTTGATTTTCGGGTATTCACATTCTGTCTCGGCGAGCTTCTTCACTTCATCTATTGTAAGGTACATGCGCGTGCCTTCCTCTGCCTTGAAATTCTCAACGCCACGCATTGGATTGTTCCTGATAATTCTTTCATCAAATGCCTGATTGAGACACGCCCGCAGCTTGTTGAAATAACTCAGTTTTGAGTTTCTTGAAAGTTTATGGTCTTTGATGCGGTCTCGGTAGTCATTGCCCCACGCACACGCCTCATTCTCTAAATACTCTTTGAAGCCCTGAACCCATTCTGTCGTTATTTCGGCAAACGTGATTTTTCGGTTCGGCTCATACTTTTCAAGATGTTTCAGACACGAACGCCAGTTTCCCCAATTCGATTTGTTGTCAGGGGCGTGAAAACGCTTCTCACATAACTTTTCATAATAGTCGAAGAACAGCGTTTCCTCGGCGTAATCACTCTTGAAGCCGAACTCCCCGTTTCTGAGTTCGACAACACGCTTCGCCCTGATAGCCTCGGCAAGCTGCAGCGTCTCTTTGTTCTTCTTCTTGTCTTCACGGGTCTTTTCAGGAACGAGGTAGAGGCGCAGATACTCATAAGACCTTTTGCCGTTCAGATAAATGTCAAGGTAGAGAGAGGTCAAGCCGTTGGGCGTTTTCCTCTGCCTGAGCCTGATTGGTTCTTTTGATTTCTCCATACTGCTGTCGTTTTGGTTTGTTGCTCTCTGTTGTTGTTTTTGTTGCTCTGAGATTGAGAGCAACAAAGGAACAACAAAATAACGACAAAACGGGTGTAATTATTGCGAAATAACAAAACTTTTTTCATAAACCACAAAACCTTGATTTATAAAGCCTTGTTTCTCAATAGTTACACCCGTTTTATACCTGACTTGATTTGTTAAAATATAAACTTACTTTCCGAGTGAAAAGATAAACAATCCGTTTCTTGTGGATTTGTGGCAGGAAGTTATGAGAAAGGTCTAAGATATTGAAAATGAGCATGCATTATCCGCTCATTATGGTAATAGGTTACGATTTAGTTAGTTATCTACTGCATCATCCTTCTGCACGTTGCGTAACCTTCAAAGAACTCTTCAAGTGCAAAAGTACAAATAAAACGGGAGATTAAGACAAAATCTCCCTGATTTTTTCACCTTATTTTTGCGGGCTTTTCCGTAAAAGCGGTTTTGTCCGTCGGTACACCATCGCCCAAAAGGATTTTGGACGACCGTATGCCGACTACCGCATAAGCGGAGAAAAGGGCTTTGCGTCACGCCTGAACGAGCGATTATCGTTTCAGACTTATGACGCGAGGCCCATTTCTTTTTGCGCTTATGCCAAGGAGGTGCTTTTACGGATTTTCAGAGGACTTTTTCTTTTTTGCTGTTCCTTTGAGCCGTAAGCGGAAAGCCGTGCATGACCGCTTGCCCATGAATGGCACAAGCCGTCACCCACAGCAGGCAAACCGGGAAGAATGATTTTATCCGCCCGATCTGACAAGTCTGGCCGAACATATAAAATCATACTTCCTTGCATGTGGTTTGCCCGGTTTCACGCTTCCGGCGATATTCCTTTTCCTTTGAGGCTTCTTCTTTTTACGGATTTCTCTTTTGAAGTTTTTCCTGTCTAATCTGCCTCCACTTCCGTTTACCTCCATTTTCGCGCCTTTCAGTGGGCCGCATCAGGCAGTCATTTCCGTTCTGGGCGCAAAGGTAACTCCGGGATTGGACGGGAAAGCAAGGTCAAGCCTCCTGTTTCCGGCAAAAATCTCCAGCCCTGCGGGTAGTATTTTGGCCGAAAAACCTTGCATTCCCTAATCCCTACCTTTTCAAGCACCCGAAACGAGAACGACCGATGCGACAGAAAGACGCATTAAAAAAATGTCGGATAAACGAGAGGCAGATAAGATAGTTTGAAACTCAACTCCCTCAGCTCTTGAATCCGCATTAAAAAACAAAAAATCAAAAACAGCGAAAATATGACGGCAACGGCAAATTTCAGACAAATGGCGCAGTACATAGGGCTTGCGATATGCGGCTTGATGGTGCGCACCGCCTTCGGGATGTTCGGCATCCTTTGGGACATCATCATGGAGATTGTAAACGGAGTGTTCCGAGTGGCGATAGGCGTAATCGTGGCTATCCTTTCCACTATCGCCTTCTTCGGATTTATTCTTTGGTTATTTACCCTTTAACCCCTACCGACATGGCAAAGAGAAGCAGCAAGACAGTAGAACAGCAGTGCAGATATTACGAGGTGGGCAACATCTTCGTGTATATGGTGGAAACGTACATCAACGGCAACATATCCGTGTTCCGTGAACTCTACCGAGAACTGAACAAGGACGCACGAAAGGACTTCATGGACTTCCTTTTGAGCGAGGTTGAGCCGACCTATTGGAGAGGAATACTGAAACAGACAATCTAAAATGACAGCGATATGAACAAGACAACGGAAAAGATACCTACATGGAGCTTGTGTTACCTTACGGGCGGTGACCGGGCGGGGCTGACGGAGGAAGAAGTCCGCTTGATAGACAAATGGACAAGCGATTGGCAGGTGCAAATCGTTTCGCCCCTCACGGACATGGACGGCAACGCACAGCCGTACTTCTCATACTATCCACTTTTCGGACTACCTGCCGAAGTGGAGGACTGCGACATACTTTATCTGAATGACAACCCAGCTAAAATTTGACGATATGAAAGGAACAGACCATTTCAAGAGAACGATACAGATGTATTTGGAGCAGCGTGCAGCGGAAGATGCGCTCTTTGCCAAGAACTACCGCAACCCTGCCAAGAACATGGACGATTGCATCACCTACATTCTGAACTATGTGAAGAACAGTGGTTGCAACGGCTTCACGGACGGGGAGATTTACGGACAAGCCGTGCATTACTATGACGAGAACGAGATAGAGGTGGGCAAGCCTATCCAATGCCAAGTGGCGGTGAACCACGTTGTGGAACTCACGGCGGAGGAAAAAGCGGAGGCACGGCAGAAAGCCGTCCGCCAATACCAAGAGGAAGAACTCCGCAAGTTGCAGAACCGCAACAAGCCGACAGCGAAGAAAGAAACCAAAGTAGAACCCTCATTATTTGACTTCTGACCATGAAACCGAGAAACAAGTTTGAAAAGGCTGTGCTTGCCCAAAGCAAAAGCCTTCGTCCGATAACCAAACGGCAAATGGATTGGGCTTTCCGTGAGTGCATAGACCATTACGCCTATCGACTGCCGAAAGGTCGCACCACCTGCATGGACTGCGGACACGGCTGGCTTATGGCAGAGCCAAGCGACAGCTGCACCTGCCCCAAGTGCGGTGCAAGGCTGAAAGTGCGCCAAACTTTCGAGCGCAAACTTCCGCAGAAGCAGTATTTCACCGTCCTCACCACGAGCGGAGAATACCAAGTGCTGCGCAAGTTCCTGCTTGTCGTGGAGATGGAGAAAGGCTGTAAGGCAAAGCCTTATTCGCTTGAAATCGGGCAGTATTGGTGGAACGCACAAGGGCGCATGGCGGTGGTGGGCATACAGCGTGTGTTGGGTCGCTACATCGACACGTTCTCCTTCGGCTCTCCGCTTGCAGTCCGCAGCGACAATGCGGCATACCGCCACATCGCCTATTCCCCGATATATCCCAAGTCCAAGGTTTTGGACGTATTGCGCAGGAACGGCTTTGACGGTGACTTCCACGACATAGTGCCGACCAGACTCATCCCTGCCTTGCTTTCCGACAGCCGAGCCGAAACACTTATGAAGGCAGGGCAATACCCGATGTTGCACCACTATCTGACATCACGTTTCGACATGGAGAGGTATTGGGCATCCGTGAAGATATGTATCCGCAACGGCTACACCATTTCGGACGGCTCAATGTGGTGCGACACCATAGACCTCCTGCGGCATTTCGGCAAGGACACGAACAGCCCGAAGTACGTCTGCCCCTCCGACCTCAAATCCGAACACGACAAGCTGGTGGCAAGGCGCAACCGACAAAGGGAACGTGAACGGACGGAACAGCAACGCATGAAAGCGATTGAGGACGAGAAGAATTATCTGAAAACCAAAGGAATGTTTTTCGGACTTGCATTCTCTGACAACCTTATACTTGTCAAGGTCATTGAAAGCGTGGAGGAAATGGAAACGGAAGGAAGGCTAATGCACCATTGTGTGGGCGGCTACCACAATCGGAAAAATTCCCTGATACTCTCCGCACGGATAGACGGCAGGCGCATAGAAACGGTGGAGGTGTCACTGAAAACCTTTGAGGTGGTGCAGTGCCGTGGCGTATGCAACGAGAACACCGAGTACCACGACCGCATCATCGCCCTTGTGAACAGTAACATGAGCCTTATCCGTCAGCGGATGAACGCAGCATAATATCAACCTATAATTATAATATTGAACAACATGGAAGTAAGATTTGAAAGCATGGTTTGCTTGTGGGACGATAAAATCCCCACGATGTTTCTTGAATTTGTGAACCTCCTCACTCTGACAACGAGTGAGGAGCAGTTAAGACGGGGTGTAAAGGAGTTTGCCGAAAAACACGAACTTGACAAAAGAAGAGATTCGCTTGCTCATGGAAATACCAATCACCCGAAAGAAGATGAGCATGGTACGTGATTTGTTTCTGTTCTGCTGTTTCACTGGTCTCGCCTTCATAGATCTTTATAACCTGAAGGAAGAGAACATCAAAACGTTCTTTGACGATGGCGAGTGGATAATAATCCATCGACAGAAGACGGGAACTGAAGCCGACATCAAGTTGCTTGATTATCCCAAGCAAATTATGGAAAAATACCGTGGATTGTGTGAAGACGGCAGGGTGTTTCCAGTACCCAACTACAAAAGTTGTATGGATTCGCTCAAAAGACTGGGCAAGAAATGTGGTATCACCAAGCCGCTGTCCTGGCACATGAGCCGTCATTCGTTCGCAACCTCGGTTTGCCTCTCCAACGGAGTTCCAATAGAAACCGTGAGTTCAATGCTAGGTCACAAGGACATAAAGACAACCCAGGTGTATGCCAAGATTACCAAGGAGAAATTGAGCAAAGACGTGGAAAAGTTGTCTCAGCAGATTAATAACATTGAGGAATTCACGTTTGGAAATGTTTGCAACGATAATACTAACACTATAAATGGCAGAGTATGAAACGACAAGTGATAACAATACAAGAAGATATGGTCATCTACGCCCCACATCATGGTGAGGTGTGGATGACAGTTTGGGAGATTGCCGAACTGCTGAATGTAACAGGGACAGCAGTGAAGAATACCATCAAGCGCATTTGGAAACAAAGTGTGCTGAAAGATTTCCAGCATTCTCAATACATCAAACTTGAAAATGGATATTCTGCGCATGTCTATGATATGGAAGTGATTATCACCATAGCACTTCAAATGGATACATACCAAGCCTTGTTGTTCAGACAATGGCTTATCAGTAAGGTTGTGAACTGCAAGGATTGCCAAGCAGAGCAAGTAAAACACGAGTATCCGATGATTATTGTGATGAACGGAACGATGCCAAGAGGTATAAGTTAGAATCTCTCATCTTTTAATAAGATTCCTACACCTTTATAATATAATAGCGTACAGGGGGAACGATTTTTGTCGTTGTATCCTGTACGCTATTCTTGTTTCGCTATTATTAAGCAGTACCCTCCCCTTGTGAAACAGTGCCGTCGATTATCGGCTTGCGGTAATTACCAGTGAGAAGTGCTTGTATCTCGGATTCCGGATAGAGGGTTTTGCCACATAATATAATGTAGGGCAAGATGCCTTGTTTGCGATATTCCTGCAAGGTACGGCGACTAAGCTTCAAATGCTCGGAGAGTTCCTTGTCGGTGAGGTATCGCTCCCCGTCCAAAGGTGGGCTGTAGGACTCGATGAATGAAGATAGCCAGTTGTTGGCTTTCTTCAAGGATTGCATGGCGGTGTCTATCGACTTGCTCTCATGCGTAAGAAGTTGGTTCATGTTCATTGTTTACAATTTGGATTAAGTGGTGAATATAAAATGTGTTGGCTCGCCCAGGGTAAAGTTTTCGGCTTTGCCTTGGGCGAGTTTGGCTTTACGCTATACCGATTTGATTCTGGCGATAAGCGGAACGATTGCTTTGACCTCTTCGGGGCAGTAATAGAATTGGCGACCTATCTGGGTATGACCCAAGAAACGGCGGTCACGAAGTTTTTGTAAGGTGCGCTGGCTGATGCGAAGTTGCTGGCAGACCTCATGACCTGTAAGCCATTTGTTCAGACGCTTGCCGTTAGCCTTATGCTTCAGCAACTCAACTTTCTTTACCAAGGCATCGTATCTTGCCATCATCAAGTCGAATGCCTTCTTTTCCATTGTTACTACTTCCATATTCTCTGTTTTATTGGTTCAACAAATTTGGGTGCAAAGTTAATGTGTGTATGTTGAAAAACAATGAAAATGAATAACTGTGGCAGTGCTTTTCTGGGGTTTGCCGACCGCTTGGCAAGAAAAATCAAGAAAATTATACGTGGGTCATTAATGAGTTGTTAAACGGGTATTTAGCAAATGGTTAATTTTGCCACCGAGAAATAAAAACAACGAATTATATAACATTTCAAACGGAATTAGAATGGAAGTAATAACAATGGAAAGTGCAGCCTTCAAAAAGCTGACAGAACAGGTGACAGAAATAGTCCAGTACGTGCGATTGGCAAAAATGGCATTTCAAGAGAACTTGACGGGTAAGGGATTGAAGCCGATGTTGACCAATGACGATGCAGCTAAGATGCTTGGTGTGAGCAAGCGCACCTTGCAGCGAATGCGCTCAGAGAACCGCATTGATTTTATTAAAATTGGCAATCAATGCCGATACCAAGTTGAAGCCATTGAAAGAATGGTTGAGGAACGAACAATAGCAAAGGAAACATGAGCATGGAAGATGGAACATTGAGAAAACTGGAGTTATATCTCCATGACCTACACAAAAAGATAGACGGCATCTACGACATGCTGATGTTGAGACACGAACGAGAGACGGAGCAAAAAGGAAGTTCTGCCATCAATGAAAAATTGCTCGACAACCAAGATCTCTGCCTCTTATTTCAAATCTCCCCTCGTTCCCTTCAACGCTATCGCAGTCTGGGAGTGCTTCCCTACAAACGTTTGGGGCAGAAAACATACTACACGGAAGAGGATGTGATGCAGTTTGTAGAGAATAATGTCAAAGAATTCAAGAAAGAGAATGTGGAGCATTACTTGACTCGCATTCATCAGAAATTCAAATAACAACAGTATTCACCATTAAAAATTTACAATTATGGTACAAAAGAAAAAGAGTGATGAACAGGACGTGCTGGTAGTCCGTGACGAGAAGACGGGCGAGATCAGCGTCGTCGCCGGACTCAGCAGAGACGGCACCCCGAAGCGAGCACCCGCCAAGGCGGAGAACACGTCCGACTTCCTGCGTTTTGACCGCAACAGTGACTTGATGGACAGTTTCTTTAGAAACTTCTTCCGCCAGTGCAAGGAGCCAAGCCGATTCGGATTCTACCGCATAGCGGCAGACCAGGTGGAAAACCTGCTTGGTGTGATGAAGGAGTTGCTGAAAGATCCGGAGGCTAACAAGGAGATTCTTTCCGCCCACAAGGTTGACACCTCCAATTATGAGAAAGAGGCAAAGCAATCGGAAGGTCAGGCGAAAGAAACCGCATCATCGGACGATGCGTCCAAGACGCAAGCTAACACAGAAAAAGAGAATGTATCATCTGAACAAACCAACGAAAAAGAGAACGACATGGAACAGAAACCAGAACAGACTGCAACCGAACAGCAGGCACAGACCGCTCCGGATGTAAAGCAGAACCTCATCAGTGGTAACGATGTGAACCTGCAGGAACTTGGTGCCAAATATGGCATAGACTTCAACAGTATGAATGAGAAGGATATGAAAGCCCTGCTCAACTACGGCAAGACGGGGCTTGTGATAGTGAAGCCGACCTTCGGCGGTGAACAGATAGAGATACAGGCCCGTCTGTCATTCCGCAAGGACGATAACGACCAGTTGCAACTCGTGCCACATTTCGTGCGCAACGAGCCAAAACTCGATGTCGCTTACAAAGGCTATACCTTCACTCCAGAGGACAAGAAGAACCTGTTGCAGAACGGCAACCTCGGAAAGGTTGTGGATTTCCCCGACAAGAATACAGGTGAGCTGCGTCCTCATTTCATCAGTATCGACCGTCTCACCAATGAGATTGTTGACATCCCTACCAACAAGGTGCGCATACCAGATACCATCGGCAAGACACCTATTACCAAGGACGACAAGAGAGTGCTCTACTCAGGTATTCCGCTTCGCAAGGAGATTGAGCTTGCCAACGGGCGTAAGTTTACACCGCTGTTGCAGGTGAATGTAGAACAGCGTGGCGTGGAGTTCGTGCCTGGCAGCACAAGACAGGCGCAAGGTCAGAAACAGAATGGCGACAAGAAGCAAACCGCTGACAAGCAGGAGCAGAAGGCAGAAGGTGATGCGGGCGGCCAGAAAAAGCAGCAAGATCCCAACCACTGGCTCAATGAGGATGGAACCATCCGCCGACTCAACACCTATTTCAAGAAGGAACTGACCGAGCAGCAGAAGGACGACTATGTGGCAGGCAAGACCATCGAGATCAAGGACGTGCCGAACAAGAACGGCAGCGGTACCTATACCGCCTACGTAAAGTTCGACTTCGACAAAATGCAGCCACGTTCCTACCGCAACAATCCAGACCTCAAACAGGCGAAGGAACAGATTCCGACCAACGAGAACAAGGTACAGGTTGCCGTCAACGAGCAGGGCAAGCCCCATGAGGCAACCAAGCACACCAAGGATCCGCTGAGTCCGGGACAATCTGCGCCAAAGAACGAAAAGCAGCAGAAGGAACAGAACGCCGAGGAACAGAAGCCAAAGAGAAAGGCAAGAAGCGTGAAGATGTAGTTGCCGCCACTTGATCCACAGAGTTAATCATCCATCATAACAACCGACATCTGCGACCGTCTATCCCACGGTTGCGGATGTCACAAAAACAACAGACAATGAAGACAATCATCGCAGAGAAACCAAGCGTAGCCAAGGAAATCGCCCACATTGTGGGAGCTGACAAGCGTGAGGAAGGCTATATGCAGGGCAATGGCTATTTTGTGACATGGGCTTTCGGACATTTAGTGCAGCCAGCCATGCCGGAAACCTACGGTATGAAGGGATTCCATGCAGAGAATCTGCCTGTGATTCCCGACCCGTTCGTTCTTGTTCCCCGACAACTCAAGACAGAGAACGGCTACAAACCAGATGCAGGTGTGCTTGCCCAGATTAAAATTATCGGCAAGCTGTTTGACAGCAGCGAGCGCATTATCGTAGCAACCGATGCCGGACGTGAGGGAGAGTTGATTTTCCGATACCTCTATGCGTATCTCGGTTGCAGGAAGCCTTTCGACCGTCTCTGGATCAGTTCGCTTACGGACACCGCCATCCGTGAGGGACTTCAGAACCTCAGGGATGGCAAGGAGTATGACAATCTCTATCATGCAGCCAAGGCACGAAGTGAGGCAGACTGGCTCGTCGGCATCAACGGCACACAAGCCCTTACTATAGCCGCAGGACGTGGCACCTATTCCGTAGGTCGTGTGCAGACCCCGACACTTGGCATGGTGTGCGAACGCTATTGGGAACACAAGCGTTTCGAGTCGAAACCGTTCTGGCAGGTACACTTCGGTGTGGTTGATGCAGACAGTGGCAATATACTGAAGTTCACATCTGTCAACCGATGGACAGACAAAGCCACCGCAACCGACATATATAATAAGGTGAAAGATACCGGTTCTGCCATCATCACAAAGGTCGCAACCAAGCGGAAGGTGGAGAAGGCACCGCTCCTTTACGACCTTACCACCTTGCAGAAAGAAGCCAACTCTCAGCATGGCTTCACGGCAGAGCATACACTCTCCATCGCCCAGAAACTCTACGAGGCAAAGTTCATCACCTATCCAAGAACATCAAGCCGCTATATCTCGGATGATGTATTTGCCACCCTTCCCAAACTCTTCAAGAATCTGGAGAATCATTCGGAATATGGAGAAAAAGTGAAACTATTGCCTGGCAGTGAGGACTACTGCAAGAACAGCGTGAATGCAGCCAAAGTGACCGACCACCATGCCCTGCTCATCACAGAAAATGCAGCCATTGGTCTTTTCAAGGACGAGAAAACCGTTTATAACATGATATTGTGCCGGATGATTGAAGCGTTCTCGGCAGACTGCATCAAGGACATCACATCAGTATCGGCGCAAGTGGATCATGAAGTTGAGTTTGGCATCAGTGGCTCCATCATCCGACAGACTGGCTGGCGAGCGTTGTCGCTCAAGGAAAAGAACAACAGGCTGGACAAGGATGCAGACGCAACAGACAATGAGGTCAAGGAGCAAGTCATTCCCAACTGGCAAGAAGGACAGCATATCACTCTTTCTGGCTGCACCATCACGGAGGGCAAGACCAAACCAAAGCCATTGCATACGGAATCCACATTGCTTGCAGCAATGGAGACCGCAGGCAAAGAGATAGAAGATGATACGATGCGCCAGGCAATGAAGGACAGCGGTATTGGCACACCTGCCACACGTGCCGCCATCATCGAGACCCTGCTCAAACGAGAGTATATGGTGCGCCAGCAGAAGAAACTTGTGCCGACGAAAAAAGGACTCGCCCTGCATTCCGTGGTGAAGAACATGGCGATTGCCAATGTGGAGATGACGGGCAAATGGGAGGCGGAACTTGCCAAGATTGAACGAGGTGAAGCAAGTGCAGACGGGTTCACCCATAGTATCGAAGGTTATACCCGTGAAATCACTGCGGAATTGTTAGGTTGCGACAGACTTTTCAGCCACAAGGATTCCGGCTGCCAGTGTCCTAAATGCAAGCAAGGTACCATGCAGTTCTTCGGAAAGGTAGTAAGATGCAGCAACAAGGAGTGCGGTATGCCAGTGTTCAAGCAGGTAGCAGGAAAGTTGCTCACTGATTCCAACATCACCGACTTGCTTACCAAGGGCAAGACCAGAACGCTCAATGGTTTCATCAGCAAGCAAGGCAAATCGTTCTCCGCAGCCATTGCCTTTGACGAGAATTTCAACACGAAATTCGTCTTTGCAGAGCGCAAAACAGCAGAAAAGCGAGGAAATGTGAAGAGAAACAAGAAATAGTTTGTACCTTTGCCACCGAAACATGGTTCATAAATGGTGTCTTTATTTATGGATGCTTTTATTTACTGTGGATTAATTGACGGCACTCGGAGGGATACCGAGTGCCTTTTTCTTGCTTTCAACAAACATCAACCGCCATCCACGGTTTATTATTCACCACTTAATCCATTCAACAGACAAATGAACAGAAAGAAACAGGCACAAACAGAGCTGTCCTATTACGGACTGTATCTCTTGAACCATCTCAGAGAGAACCGTTTTCCACAAGCCAACGATGCGGACTTTATCCGCGAACGTGCAGACCATGCCGCAGAAGTATATGAGCAGGCACGGCGTGATGCCCTCTTTGCCGATGCGGCACAAGAGCTTGCCATGGCAGCATTGCTGAAAGGTCTCCGCTTTTCCAAGTACAGCATCCTGTACGATGTTGTTGACCGTGAGTTTCCCCTGGAGGTAGCAGTAGAAGATCAGGAAGCGTTTGTCAAGAACCTCCTGCCTTTGGTTGATAACGTGTATTCCATTTACGACCTCACCGATGACGATTTTGCCCAGTCACCGGACTACGACCAGCTCTATACAGAGTTGACGGGAGCCGTAGCTCTTTTCATAGAGTCAAATGGCGTACAATAGAAAACAACGTCTGAACGACAACATCAAGGCGATAGAGACGGCATTCATCCTTGACAGGGAACAGCGCACGCCGACTGCCCGTGAGCGTCTCCTTCTGGAGCGTTATTGCGGATTCGGTGGATTGAAGTGCATCCTGAACCCTGCCAGGGAACTGGCGGATGCCGTCCATTGGGCAAAGTCAGACCTTGAATTGTTTGCTCCAACAGTGGAGCTGCATAGACTTATCCGTGAAAACAGCAAGAATGAAAGCGAGTACAAACAGTTGATGGACAGTCTGAAACAGTCTGTCCTCACGGCATTCTACACGCCATCAGCCGTTACAGAGGCTCTGACGGATGTGTTGAAAGAGCATCAGATCATCCCCGAAAAGGTGCTTGAACCATCGGCAGGCATCGGAGCCTTTGTCGATTCCGTCTTGGATAACAATCCCAAGGCAGACATTATGGCATTTGAAAAAGACCTGCTTACGGGAAAGACACTCCGCCATCTGCACCCGGAGCAGAAAGTGCGCATAGAGGGATTCGAGAAGATAGAAAAGCCTTTCAATGACTACTTCGACCTCGCCATCTCAAATATTCCCTTTGGCGATGTTGCCGTGTTTGATCCGTCCTATACAGCCATGAAAGGCATGAGGGCACTTGTCACCAGACGCATACACAACTACTTCTTTGTCAAGGCTCTTGATACGGTAAGGGACGGCGGGTTAGTTGCCTTCATCACCTCACAAGGCGTATTGAATGCCAAAAACAACAGTGCCGCGCGTTTTATGATGCTCTATCATGCAGATCTCGTGTCAGCGATTCGTCTTCCCAACAACCTGTTCACGGAAAATGCCAATACGGAAGTGGGCAGTGACCTCATCATCCTCCAGAAAAACAGCCAAAAGGAGTCGCTGCGAGGAGACGACAACCTGCTTGATACCGTCTATAATGACGAGAACCGCATTCCGACAAACAACTACTTTCTGGAGCATCCGGAACGCATTATCCATACAACAGCAAAGTTGGATACTGACCCGTTCGGCAAACCTGCAATGATATACACGCATGAGGATGGTGTGGAAGGCATTGCAGAGGATTTGCGAAAGATGCTCCATGAAGACTTTAAGAAGAACCTCAAATTGAACCGATACTTGGGGATAGAGGAAACAATGGCTGAGGAAGTTAAGGAGGTAGAAGATACAGAAAAGATAGAAAAAACAGAGAAGATAAAGCCTTCCATTGAGGAAAAGCAGAACGATACGGTAGTATCCTTGCAAAAGCAGGAAAAGCCTACTGATGATGCAGAGCTATCCCCAAAGTCCAATCATCAGCAGCCACCAGTCCAAATGACGCTGTTTGACCTTTGGGGAATGGAAGAAGAAAACCGTCAGGCTGTCCATTCTACGAAGAAGAAAGCAGAGGTAACAGTGGGTGCTGCCGCCAAGAAAGTGTCAAGGAAGAAAGCAAGTCCGTTGGTAAAAAGCGTCAATCCGACTTTTGAAGTTGTGACAAAGCCTGTGGAAAAAGAAGAAAAGCCTTCGTTGACAGATGCAAAAGAGCAGAAAACAGCACAGGAGACAAACCCAATCCTGCCTGGGGATGAGCCATACGCAAGCATCTCTTGGGAAGAGAATCCGCCAATCAACGGCTTTTACGAGATGATGATGACCATGGCTCCCGAAGACAGGGTGCTGCTGCGCCAAAAGGCGGAACTGCACCGTCAGGAACAACTCAAGGCTCTGGGCGTTGAAGATACGCTTGATCCGAAGTTCAAGCCGCCGATGGAACCGATAGAAGTTCTCAAAGTTCAAATCGGGCATGGACAGTCGAAAGGGAATGAGCCAAAAGAAGATTCCAAAACTCAGAACACATTGAAAGAAACAAATCATGAGCGGGAACAACAAAAAGAGCAAGAAAGAAAGCGGGAAGAGCTGGCAAGGAAGAAAGAGAATGTTATGAAGCCCCGTCCATTTGATGAGAAACTGGAAAGTTTTCATCGTGAGGGTTCTATGGTGCTCGACTCTGCCAGAAACATCGGTGTATTGAAAGACCTTACCAAGTATGGTGCTACCTTCATGCCGTTGGATCTGAATATGGAGCAGAAAGAAAAGGCAGTCTTGTATATCGCCCTCCGTGATGCCTATCAGAAACTTTACACCTATGAAGCGGAAGAACAGACGGAAAGCAAGCAGATGCGTGAGAGTCTGAATGTCTATTATGACGCTTTCTTCATCCGCTTCGGCAACCTCAATGCCAAGCAGAACGTGAAGTTCATCCTCATGGATGCCTCAGGGCGCGACATGCTGTCGTTGGAACGGGTGGAAAACGGACAGTTCACAAAGTCAGACATCTTCGACCACCCGGTTTCTTTTTCGCTTGATGAGGTCAGTCATGTGGATTCTCCAGAGGAAGCGCTCACCGCCTCGCTCAACAAGTTCGGCTGTATCGACTTGTCGTATATGACTGAATTATCGGATATGCCGGAACAGGAACTGACGGAAGCGCTTAAAGGTAGGGTGTTCAAAATTAAAAAAACATCGAGACCATTTTCAAGCGGCCTTGAGTGTCTTAATTCGTCTACTGACAAGGTTCTCCATTAGGTTTTCATTTTTCCATAGGGTTATGTCTTTAATCTTTGTTTTGCATAAGCGCTCTTTGACGTTATAGTCCCTTGAAACAGATTTTCCGGCAAAAGCTAGAATTACAGGAAGATGTAATATTAGCGTAGTTACACCATTCAACCTGTTGGGAGACTGTATAAATTTTACTATTCCAAAGGCAGATTCAATGACATCGGAAGAGTTGTGGACGACTTCTTCATTTTTAAGCAGTCGTTCCTCTTGCGCGAGATAGTCAATAATCTGCTGACCGACCTTTCTCATTCTGTCATTTCCACGCATGAACGTTAGGGACACCTGCCTCTTACATGTTGCAATTGTTTTCTTGCTCAATCCATTATGTTTCATTTCCTTCTCTATGCTATGGATATATGAAACTGTTTCTTTCAGCTCCTCTATTAGAGAAGCATACATAGGTATGAATGAGAATATTTCTTGTTCATATGGGTTGAGTCTATTAAACATATACAACATCGTGTTAGCCCAATTTACATTATCTGAAAGATTCATGAATCTTGCCTTTGTTCGTTGTGAAGGAGATTGGAGGTAAGCAACTTCCTTCATGCAATACTGTTTTTTACAAGTTGCCATTCTCTTGTTAAAAGCCACAAACTCAGTATCATATTTATAGACACGTTCCATGAACATGGCAAGAGTGTGACTAATATCGCGATGCCAAGTATAGTCAGAAAGTGCTACGGCTTTACGCATTTTGTAGTCATTGTCAGTAATCACATACTTAGGTTTTTTGCCTATGGAAAGTATGTTGGATTCCAAAGTCTCATGTACAGTCTGAGCTATCCACCCAGGTTGCACGTTAAACCCAATGACCCTGATGTCATCAAGCTGCAACGGACGACCATGATGTTCGGCTGGCACGGCAAATACGGGGAGTAATTTTTCGCTGCCTATCATCATGCATTCATCTATTATTACTGCATAGTCAATATCCTTTAAAGCCTCTGGCGTATGCTTCAACTCGTCCAAACCACACTTGCGAGTCCAATAATCTATAGTGTTATAGGATGGTACATTATCCACAAGGCCGAATGTAAGATCTGCTAATCTTTCAATAGCCTTAACAATGTCTCGAGTACTGCAGTTTGTTTCGCATCTGAGCGTAATTGCATACCTGACAACGAACTCTGAGAACTGATGCCTTGGAATCCTTTTGGAATATTCTGAAGAACTCGGTCCATAGTTTGGGCTGAGGCTTTTTTTTAGCATCTGCTTCCATCTGCGCAACCTTTGCCTCCAAGCGAGCAATTTTATCATCTCTGCGCTTTAGTTTGGCATTGGTGTTTTTGAGACGTTTTTTTAGGTTGATGCTGGTATCTTTTTTTGCCATGAATATTTCTGATTTTAGTTATTTTATCGTTATAAAGTTACTAAAAATCAGCGATTTGAGCAAATTTTAAAAGGGTTATCTTATGCTTAAAATATTAAATAACGACAAGTTTACGACCGCTCAAAATAGACATTTTTTAGTCTCGCTAAAAATACCTATTTTGAACACCCTAGCTTAAAGGGCGCATCTATTACAATCCGCTCATAGACGGCTACGAGATTGCCGACCGCTTCATTGCTGGCAATGTAATAGAGAAAGCGGAGCGTATAGAAGAATGGCTGAAGGAAAATCCAGACCATGCAATCGTGAGGGAGTCGTTGGAAGCCTTGAAGACAAGCATTCCCGAACCGATAGCCTTTGAGGACCTGGACTTCAACTTCGGTGAGCGTTGGATTCCTACAGGTGTGTATTCCGCTTACATGAGCCACCTCTTCAATACACAGGTCAGTATCGTCTATTCCGACAGCATGGACGAATATTCGGCAAAATGCAGTATGAAGACCATGGCCATCACGGATGAGTATATGGTGAAGGGATATTACCGCCACTATGACGGCATGAGTCTTCTGAAACATGCCCTGCACAACACTTGTCCCGACATGATGAAGAGCATCGGTGAGGATGAACACGGCAACGACATCAAGGTGCGTGACAACGAGGGCATACAGCTTGCCAATGCCAAGATTGACGAAATCCGCAACGAGTTCACTGAATGGCTGGAGGAGCAGTCTGACTCCTTTAAGGAACGCTTGACAACGATGTACAACCGGAAGTTCAACTGCTTCGTGCGTCCGAAGTATGACGGTTCTCACCAGACCTTCCCCGGTTTGGATCTGAAAGCCCTTGGCGGAAAGTATGGTGTCAAGAGTGTGTACCCAAGTCAGAAGGATTGTGTATGGATGTTTTTGCAGAACGGCGGCGGGATATGTGACCATGAGGTGGGAACTGGTAAAACCCTCATCATGTGCATGGCTGCGCATGAGATGAAACGCCTCGGTATGGCTCACAAGCCGATGATTATCGGACTGAAAGCCAATGTCGCGGAGATAGCTGCCACCTATCAGACGGCTTATCCCAATGCGAGGATACTCTATGCCTCGGAGAAGGACTTTTCCACCAAGAACCGTGTCAGCTTCTTCAACAACATCAAGAACAACGACTATGACTGTGTAATCATGTCGCACGACCAGTTCGGGAAGATACCGCAATCGCCAGAACTCCAGCGGCAGATATTGCAGGCTGAGCTTGATACTGTGGAGGAGAATCTGGAAGTGATACGCACGCAGGGCAAAGACGTGTCGAGGGGAATGCTCAAAGGCTTGGAAAAGCGAAAGCAGAATCTGGAGGTGAAGTTGCAGAAGATAGCCTACAGCATCGAGCAGCGCACCGATGATGTGGTGGACTTCCGCATGATGGGCATCGACCACTTGTTTGTGGACGAGAGCCATTATCAGAACTATTTGATTTTTCAAAAATATTCATTGAGATTGCTGAATACATTATAATTTAAAAGATAATTAGTTCTGATTATATTTTCTGCTATTGTTGGATAGCAGGTTGTTGTAGAAGCATTTCAAAAAAACAGTAATCAAGGACATGGAACAAGATTATGATAACCATCGTATTGGTATTGAGCATGTTTTTGGGGGGCAGTTGTTTTGACAAATTAAACGGTCATCTATCGTGTATTTTCTCGTCATATTAAAAATGCAAAATCCACTATTAATAAAGATAAAAATTTCTAAAAGGAACTAATATTCTATTTTACTATTGCAAAATTCAAGATTTTTTATTAAATTTACGCTCATCAATCAGAAAGCTGATTATACCTGATGAATTCGTCGTACTCACGTTAAATATTTTACTATTATGGCATTTACACGCGCACTTTATTATCCTACAATCGATATTACCAATGAACAGTGGCTCAAAACTGCTATTTTATATTGGGATGAAATCAATACTATTGTACCATCATCAATAGCTCATCCATACCAACAACCGACTACCCAATATTTAGCAGATGAAGGTGTAATAAGGCCTCTTTTTATTAATTCCAACATGGATTTAATAGAGGACTTGACAGATGATGTATTAAACTACTTAAATAGCAATGAAGGATACCAAGTTTTGACCCATACGGAAAATGGAGTTGCAATACACCCTCAAAAATTACCAAGAGAAATTCGAGAGATTTATCGGATTCATCCGGCAAAAATGCCTTACATATTAAGGGATCAACTGCAAGGATATATGGATCGAGATGGTTGGTTTCATATAAACGGAAGTTTTGCCAATTTCTATATGACGTTACTCACGAATAGACTATGTGAACAGTATGGCATTGCACCTCTAACAGACAATACCTATACCTCCAATTTTAGCAATTTGGCAAGACTCGATAACCAAGTAGCAATATACAATCATTGGGATTATCCGTGGAGAGATCATCATATTCGTAATAGAGGGCATCAATTAGCTCAAGGTATTCTTATGGATTTATCCTTTAATGGGATAACTATATCGGATGAGGTCTCCATTGATGATATACTCAAATTTAAAAGACAGCATCAAGATGAATTAGGATTATTTAGAACCAATATCGAAAATCTTACCAGAAACATTCCTATCGATGCAACTATCGAATATATCCGGCAACAAGTCAACGACATATATGTAAATCAATTTTTGCCGGGATATAACGATTTGAAAAAATCATTGAGCGGAGCTGGGATAAAGTGGGCTGCCAATAATTTTATGAAAATCTCGTTTTTTGCGACTGGAGGAACTGCATTGCCAACTGCACTGCTTGGATTGTCAATCCCTTCCGCTTTACTCGCTGGTGCTGTAGCTTCCGTAATATCATCTGTCGTTTTATATAATGCAGACAAACAAGATATATTGAGACATAATCCTTACTCATATTTGTTGGCAATGAATAATGGAATATGAAATTTTTGCAGAATTAATCCCCCAAAAATGGACTAATTAACATTATTCGATTTGAAAAATCGGATTATACTATACTCTTCTTTTTAAAACCAATATTTTATTTTTCAAATCCATCGGCAGGATAATTTAAACAATCTAAAATAAAACTATGCGCCAATATACAAAGGTTTATTGGCGCATAGTTTTATTTTGAATTACTCAAATTTACGTTGAGAATATTTAAAAACTCATATTACAGTATCGTTTTTCCATTTCTTTGTGATATTTCTTTGCACTTCATTTTCAAGTGTTTCCAAAGCTTTTTCTTCTTGCTTTGTAGTTATGTCAAGATATATCATTGTAGTTTGAATACACTCATGTCCAAGCAAATATGAAATTTGAGCTATATTCATCCCATTTTCAAGCCAATGTGAAGCCTTGGCATGTCTAAATTGATGGGCATGTAAATCCAATGGTACATCTTCACAAGTTTCATGAGCTATTAAGGCATATTTTTTTAGCATCTTATTCACATTTTCGGCAGACATCGGAGCATATACCCCTTTGCTTTTTGAATAAAAGATTAGTGCATCCATATCATTATGTTTAGGATGATATTTCTTGAAGTACTTCTTTAAACATTGCACAGGCTTGGACAAAAGAGGAAGTGGACGTTTCTTTCTCCCTTTTCCTATGACAATCAAGTGAGGTTTAGTACAGTCTATGACGATATTACAAATCTTCAGAGTAAGGAGTTCATTGATGCGTACAGCTGTAGAGTACAAAAGTAGCATCAATGTAAAATCACGGAAGCCTGTTACCGTTCTTTGATTTGGTACGGACAATAGGGCTTTAACAGCCTTCTTGCTTAAGCCGATAACTTTTCTTTTAGGAGTTTTCTCATTGGGGATGTTCTCAGCTTGTAGAAATACGGCCATATAGGTCATATCTCTGTCCGCTACATATCTCAAGAAGGCACGCAAAGCTGACAACCTTACATTGCATGTTGCAGGGGCACAGTCCCTATTGCTTTTCATCCAGATAATCCATTCCATGATGTATTCCCTACGGAAACATTCCACATTCAATGCTTTTGGCAAAATACCCTTCATCTTCCTAAGAAATTCCACATAGAGTGTCATAGAAGTTTTATAGTTTCTTTTTGTGTGAGGGCTACAAGCTTTGATTGAAGGCACATAGTATTCAAGCCATTCATGCAGATAACCGGCAATCTGTATTGCTTGTTGGTTAATCTTCTTTTTCATCTGTTTCTAATATTAATGATTGTTCTATTTCGCTATCAGTATATGCTATTATATCAGAAAGAGCCGGAGTCAAAGAGTAGTAAGCCAATGTGCTTTCTATTTTCCTGTGCCCCATACTTTTGCTTAGAGCCAACAATTTGTCGTGTACGGCAAATCCTTGATGTGTCCAGCTGTTTAACGCGAGTTCAAGATAATATTCTAAAAAGTAAAGAGCAGAAAAACATCCAACCTACAAAGGGTGGC